>Ga0207878_100037_pt1 | contig 232363 bp, 235 predicted proteins | sample LinPmetageLP41_FD_184053 | JGI IMG/M metagenome (GOLD analysis project Ga0207878, IMG submission 184053) | Marine viral communities from the Pacific Ocean - LP-41 (SPAdes) | ecosystem: Environmental > Aquatic > Marine > Oceanic | place: Pacific Ocean | collected 2010-08-27
AAAAGCGTCAATCAAGGCACGAGGAGCGCCTTTTAGTTGTTCTAAATAAGCGACGAGCAACGCAGAGTGGCGCTTTTTCAGACACACCCCGAAGGGCTGGGACTATTTTTGCGCCCGCCTGCGTTGTATGAAATACATCCCTGTATTTCACCGCTGCGCGGCCAGCTAAGCTGTTCAAATGAGTTCCAGACTCATTTGTCAATCACTTATGTAGGATGGCTACACGGCGTTCTTTCCGCCTTGTCGGACACAAAAATAGCCACCAGCAGTGGTGGATATGAAAATTCAACAAGCCCTAATAAACAGTATAGAATAGCGGGCTTTTCTCTCCCAGTTACAGGTTACGCTTATGAAAGCTCCTCAGGTCGGGTTTGTCAGTCTCGGTTGCCCAAAAGCACTTGTTGATAGCGAACGTATCATCACCAAATTACGTTCAGAAGGGTATGAAATTTCCGCCAATTACGATGATGCTGATTTAGTGGTGGTCAATACCTGTGGCTTTATTGATTCTGCCGTTGATGAATCACTGGAAAGTATTGGTGAAGCCATTGCGCAGAATGGCAAAGTTATCGTGACCGGTTGTCTGGGCAGCCGTGACAATACCATCCGAGAAAAGCATCCACAGGTACTGGAAATTACCGGTGCTCATGCGCTTGAAGAAGTGGTAGGCGCGGTTCACAAACATCTTCCACAACCCCATGATCCGTTTATTAGTCTGGTGCCACCTGAGGGCATCAAACTAACTCCCCGACATTACGCCTATCTGAAAATTTCCGAAGGCTGTAATCATCGCTGTACCTTCTGCATTATCCCCTCCATGCGTGGGGATCTGGTCAGTCGCCCAGTGAATCAGGTAATCGCTGAAGCTAAGCGTCTGGCTGACGCTGGTGTAAAGGAAATTCTGGTTATTTCGCAGGATACCAGTGCTTACGGTGTCGATTTGAAATACGCTGAATACGAATGGCAGGGTGAGAAAATTGCCACCCGCTTTACAGCCATGGCCAAAGCTCTTGGTGAACTCGGCATCTGGGTGCGCATGCATTATGTTTACCCTTACCCGCATGTGGATGATGTGATTCCATTGATGGCTGAAGGCAAAATTCTGCCGTATCTGGATATTCCGTTTCAGCATGCCAGCCCGCGTATTCTCAAATTAATGAAACGTCCGGCTTCATCACAAAATAATCTGGAACGCATCCAGGCCTGGCGTGCAATTTGTCCAGAAATCACTCTTCGCAGTACCTTTATCGTGGGATTCCCCGGTGAAACCGAAGCTGAATTTGAGGAATTGCTGGATTTTCTTGATCAGGCTCAGTTGGATAAAGCCGGTGCTTTCAAATACTCGCCTGTTGATGGTGCAGTGGCAAATCAATTACCCGATCCGGTGCCTGAAGAGATTAAAGAGGAACGTCTGGCCCGGTTTATGGCGAAACAGGCAGAAATCAGTGCCTACCGGCTGCAACAGAAAGTTGGGAAACGCGATTTTGTGATTATCGATGAAGTTGTTGAAGAAGGTGCCGTCGGGCGGAGCCGTGCTGATGCCCCTGAGATTGATGGCCAAGTCTTTATTGATCACGCTACCCATTTAAAAGTGGGAGATATTGTTGAGGTGGAATTTGAAGAAGCCGATGAGCATGACCTCTGGGCAAGACTGGTTTAGAAGTGGTTTATACTTAATCTGCAAGGCATAGTATTAAGAAAATATAGCCCGGCAGCGTGGTTGGAAAAGCATTATGCCGGATCGTTGCTGATCTATTATTCATGGCTTGTTGAAGAAAAAGCACCTCTCCAGCAATGATGCAGATTAAGAACTGATACGGTTTTTCCCAGAGTCTTTAGATTGATAAAGTGCATTGTCGGCGCGGATCGACAAGCGCATAGCTGATTCTCCCTGACGCAACTGCGCTACCCCAAAACTCGTGGTGATAGTAGCGCGTTTATCCAATTTGGCATCCACGATCAATTGTCTTAATTTTTCAGCGGTATGGGCTGCTGCTTCGAGACCGGTATTCGGTAACAAAATCATAAACTCATCACCGCCCCAGCGTGCCAGCAAATCGATTTCGCGAATATTCTTTTTTAATAAACGACTCATCTGAACCAACACCATGTCTCCATTGGCATGGCCAAACTCATCATTTACGATTTTAAAATCATCGATATCGAGGGCAATTATTGAGAGTGGTTGCTTGAAACGCTCAGCCCGCTCGACTTCCAGCTCCAGTGTTTTTTCCAAGCGATATCGGTTGGCTACACCCGTAAGTGTGTCTGTTTCAGCGAGGCGTTGAACTTCGGCAATCTTGCTTTCCAGTTCAGCGTTGGTTTGAATCAACTGGTGAGTACGTTCTTCGACCAGGTCTTCCAGAGAATGATTTTGTTGCGCCAGCCGATCCAGGTTGAGTTTTCGTTCATTGATATCCCGATGGGCGCCAATCATTCTTGCAACAGAACCATCTTCATTCCATTCGATAATTCTGGCACGGTCTTCTACCCACAAATAACTGTTATCAGCCTTTTTCAGTCGGTATTCAATCTGGTATGAACTGCTATGATTATGTATGTAGTTATCGAAGTGGGCTAATACACGCTGATGATCTTCTGGGTGCAGATTTTGCTCCCAGGATGCTACGCTGGCAGGAAGAGTGGCGGCGTTATACCCCAACATTCTGAACCAACCAGGACTACGATAAACGTATCCGGTATTTGCATGCCAGTCCCACACACCATCGCTGATTATGTCCAATACGACTTGCAGACATTGATCGTCTACCTCGCCCAGCCCCGTCTTCATACCCAATCCTTAGTAATCAAACACTTAAGAGCGGAAGTATCTTATAAATATTTATGTGATGCAAGTCACAATATTATTTGGTTGTCGAGAGAGACAGATAATCATAGGAAATGACGATAAATAAGATAGTAATCAGTATTGAGAATGTGGAGCCCAAATATAAAAAATATGGTGACCTGAGAAGACCTCAGGCCACCATTATTCATAGCCATTTAAACTGCTGTTAATTTTCGCTTAAGTCACAATCGTGCTGACGAGATAGGCTGTATAAGCGACAAACACCAGCATTAACGCACTACCTTCAACGCGATTGATACGCCCTTGTCTTCCGCGAAAACCAAAGCCAAAGATAAATATCGCTATGGTCAGACCAGCCATAACGGCAATATCCCGTGTAAGTATTTCTGCTGGAACACCAAAAGGATGAATCAATCCTGCGATACCCACTACAGCCAGGGTATTAAACAGGTTTGAGCCAATAACATTACCCAGCGCAATATCATGCTCGCCTTTTTTTACAGCAATCAGTGATGAGGCCAGCTCGGGTAATGATGTTCCGATGGCCACGATGGTCAAACCAATAATCAAATCACTGACACCAAACGCTACGGCAATTTCTACTGCGCCCCAGACCAAAATTCGTGAACTGATAATCAAAAAAATCAGACCGATAAATAACCAAATCAATGCTTTTTTCAAGCTCATTGATTCTGTATTGAATTCAGCTTCCATTTCGGTACCGAATGCATCTGGTGATTTCTTCATGCCCTGATAAATGGTCCAGCCCATCAACATAAAGAACACCAAAATCAACACTCCGGCATCCAGACGCGACAATGAACCATCAGCTAACTGCCAGGCAGCCAAGGCGGTCACTGCGATTAGAATCGGCAACTCTTTGCGCAACACTTGTGAATGCACTGCAATCGGACTGAGTACTGCGGTCAGGCCCAGAATTAACGCAATATTGGTAATGTTTGAACCATAAGCATTGCCCAGAGCGAGGCCAGGATTGCCTTGCGTTGCGGCCAATGCAGAGACCACCATTTCCGGTGCTGAAGTACCGAAACCGACTATCACCATGCCGATTAGTAACGGCGGCATACCGAAGTAGCGGGCAGAAACTGCGGCACCATCAATAAATCGATCAGCACTCCATACTAATAAAATCAAACCAAAAATCACCGCAGCAAAGGCAAGTGTCATATGTTCTCCGGAAAAAATATTGAGGAATTTATAGCGTTATTATCAGGGGTGAAACCGTTCGCTGGCAATTCGAATCTGTTAACGACGGGTCAATCGTACATGGCGACGCAGTATACGTTGATTTTCACGTTGCACATCGTCACGTTTACGCCATGACCATAAACGATCCCGGCTTTGTTTTGAGGTATCTTTGATATCAACAATGGGATACGGGTAATCTCTCCCCAACTGAAAATTTAACATCATTTCCTCCATAGGTGTGATTTCCCATGGTCGGTGAATAATTTCATTAGGTAAATCGCAGAGTTCGGGTAACCATTCACGGATAAACTTACCCTCGGGGTCCTGTTCTTCAGCTTGCTTGGTTGGATTATAAATACGAATGGTGTTGGTGCCCGTAACCCCTGCCTGCATTTGTAGTTGTGGATAATGAATACCCGGCTCAAAATCCAGAAACACCCGGGCCAGATGATAGGTTCCGCGCCGCCAGTCAATATGCAGCTGATGACATAAAAAACTGACCAACATGGCGCGCATTCGAAAATTGATATAGCCGGTTGCGTTCAGACAACGCATGCTGGCGTCGACCAGCGGATAACCGGTTTTACCATTTTGCCAGGCTATCAAATCAACTCCCGATTGCTTATCCTCTCGCCAGGGGAAAGATTGATAACCCTGGTTTACCGGCCGAAATTCCATTTCCGTTTCACTTTCAAATTTCTGCATAAAATGACAATGCCAGTGCAACCTTGAAGAGAGTGCTGCCAAGGCTCTTCGCCAGCCGGGGTCATTCCAGTGCTCCAGTAACTGTTGATAGACCTGTCGCAGGCTGATATTGCCCCAGGCAAGATACGGTGACATTCTGGAGCAGGATTGCCGACTCAGATCCGGACTGGAAATCTGTCGGTTATAAAGTTTGCCACGCTTGGCAAAAAATTCAGCCAACACTTTTTGCGCGGTCAATTCGCCACCATATTGAAAAAGCATATCCGTTTGCTGCCATTCGACCGGAGGCGTGAATGGTGTCATCTGCACCTCGGTAATAAAGTCAGCCTGTTGCCAATTACTTTCCGGCACGGATTGCCGCATGACCTGTTGCCAATGTTTATCCCAGTCCTCACGACTGTTTGCGGCACGAATGACCGCACCTTGTGGAAATTGATTCCAGCTAATTTGTTGATGTTTAAACTTTTTATGGAGAATTTTATCTCGCTCATAGGTGATGTTCAGACCTATTTCCTGATGACTGAAAACCGTATCAATCTGATAATACTGCTGTAATTGTTCAAAGACAGCTGGCGCTTCCCCCTCTATCACCACCACACTGGCTTTGTTTACTATCAGCTGCTGATCCAACTGTTGTAATGACTGCCAGACAAATCGCCAATGGCGCAGGCTGTAATGCGCATCATCCACCAGCGAGGGTTCCACAATATATAACAATAAAATGGGTAAATTCTGTTCACATGCAGCATTAAGCGCTGCATGGTCGGATAAACGTAAATCACGTTTAAACCAGACGATATTGATTAGGGCTTGTTTATCTTTCATCTCCACCTCTGTTGTGATCTGAAAAAGCGTCAATCAAGGCACGAGGAGCGCCTTTTTTTGAGATACATCCATGTATCTCACCCCATTGGGGCTTACGCTCAAAAACGTTTATCTCCATGGATGGAGTGTATGCAAAAGCAATGTCTGGAACATTGCTTGTCCCGGCGTTTTTGTAGTTGTTCTAAATAAGCGACGAACAACGCAGACCGGCGCGCGCCTCCCTGGCGCGCCGGCATACAGTCCATCCGTGGACATAAGTGACGCTTTTTCAGTCACAACCCGAAGGGCTGGGACTATTTTTGCGCCCGCCTGCGTTGTATGAAATACATCCCTGTATTTCACCGCTGCGCGGCCAGCAAAGCTGTTCAAATGAGTTCCAGACTCATTTGTCAATCACTTATGTAGGATGGCTACATGGCGTGCTTTCCGCCTTGTCGGACACAAAAATAGCCGCCAGCAGTGGGGGATATGAAAGATAAACAAGCCCTAATTGACGGGTCATTTTTTAGGGGGAGGCATGATTGGCCAGTCAGCCGCATCAACTGAATCCAGCGGGATAATATCAATGTCTCCCTGCCAATGACGGATAAATTCACCATCTGGATCGTATTGTCGGGTTTGTTTTTCAATATTAAATTGCCGTCCACCTCGAGGATCAGCCCCTACTCCAGCAATATATTGCCAATTGCCCCAATTGGCAGCGACATCATAGTCAATTAATTGCTGCTCAAAATAAGCGGCGCCAAAGCGCCAATCCAGATTCAACTCATGAACAAAACAGCTGGCAACGATCTGCCGTCCCCGATTGGACATATAACCTGAAGCATTAAGTTGTTTCATACAGGCATTGACCAGCGGATATGGTGTATTACCGTTACACCATTTCTGATAACGTTCCGGGTAATAGCAACGTCGGCTTTTAGTGTTTTTTATTCCGTCAAAGCGAAATAATCTGGCGCCATAACGATGGGCATACCATTGAAAGTATTCCCGCCACAGTAATTCAAAGTAAATCCAGTAAGTCGAATCATTACAGACCTTAGTCTGTTCATAGTTTTTGAGCCGGGAAGCCAGATGTCTTACAGAAAGACAGCCTAACGCCAACCAGGGAGAAAATTTGGTTGAATTGGTCCAGCCGTCCAGTTCATTTCGCACAGTTTTGTAACTGGCTGGCAGGTCCTTGGAGAAATAATCATTGATATGTTTCAGTGCAGCCGTTTCCCCTCCAGTAAATTTTGAGGGTTGAAATACCGGCTGGGGAATCTCATCAACCGCAATTGGTCCTGGCGTTGGTGGCAATTGCTGAGGACTCGACATAGGCCTGGGCAGCACTAAATCTTCGACCTGTTTACGAAACTGGGTAAATGATGTTGGTAGTTGATTAAGTTGGAAGGGTAAATCATCAGCAGAAAATAATGTGTGACTTGGTTCTGTCACGAATTCACGATCCGGAAATTGTTGTTGTAACAGCTTCCAGTGACGATTTTCATAAACACCTGCATGCTGGCTACGGGCAATAATATCGACGTTATATTTATTGATTAATTCTGTCAGCGCCAGGTGCGGGGTTTGTTGTTTGATAATCAGTACTTGTCCGACATGCTGAAGCTGTTGCTGCAGATCCTTTAGCGACTCGACTAAAAACTGTAAACGACGCTCCCCCATCGCCTTGGCATTCAACCCATTAGGTCTGAACCACTGTGGGTCCAGACAAAACACACAGATAAGTTTATCAACCGACTGCATTTTCCATAATGCAGGCTGATCATGCAGTCGCAGATCATTGGTGAACCAAAATATTCCTGTGGTCATAGGGTTTCAAAACTCCATTGGGGTGAAAAGCTGACAGTTCAGAGACTGCAAAGAGAGATATAGGTTCGATGTTTCAGAACTAAGTAGCGTTGAGAACGTCAGAATGACAACCACTTTCAGTAGAGAACACAAAATGCATCAATTGACGGTATTCTTTGATGGTCAGTGCCCTTTGTGCACTAGAGAAATTGCTTTATTAAAACAATTTGATACGCGACAACGACTGCATTTTGAAGATATTCACGCCACTGACTTTGTTTATCGTTATCCCTACATTGATGTCGTTAGCGCCGATAAAAGATTGCATGGTCAATTGGCAAATGGGCAAATCATTACCGGGCTGGATGTGACGGCTAAAGCCTGGGGCCTTGTAGGTCATCATCGCTGGTTGCAGATATTACGCTGGCCGGTCATTCGCTGGTTTGCAGATTTAGCCTATCTGTTTTTCGCCCGGTTTCGTCATCCGATTGCCCGATTATTCGGTGATAAGTCCTGTCAGGATGATAACTGTAAGTTATAGGTTCTATTGATCTTTCAGTGACGACTATGAAAAATCAACAGACCCTCAAGTTATTCAGACTTCGGTCAACCAGTAACAACCAAACCGCGGGATGACCACTGTATTGCCAAACTTCTCGGGACTTTGTCCGGTAATAGCATCCACCAGATGCCCCTGATAGGATTGTGACCATCTCGGTAACTGGTCCAAATCCAGACGCTGAGATTGTTTATCGAAATTCGCAATCACCAAGACCCGATCGGCAGGTTTTTGCAGATGGTAACGCTCAAAAACAAACAAATGCGGATTATCTACCTCGACCAAATCCCGATTATTAAAATCAGCAAATGCATCCAGTTCTTTATGCACCGCAATGAGTGTCTTCAACTGGCTGAAAATCAGATATTCAACTGTACCCGGTACATTTCGCTGTTCAGCTTTTTTCCAGTCAATAAATGGTCGATGTACCCAGCGTGAATCATCCATTTTGACTGGATCATCACGATAACTTTCATCATTGGTTGTACCAATTTCATCGCCATAATAAAGTAACGGCAAGCCACCAAATGACAGAATCATGCTATGCAATAACACGATGATGCGTATCGCATCATCAATAGCCTGCTCATCTCCGATATCAATGGCATATTGCAACCCCACCAGCGAGGCCAGAGAGCCGGAAATACGGGCATCGCCGGTTTTATCATTCTGACCAAATGGTACACCTCTGGCGTGTGAATCAGCATATTGTCCGGTGAAATAGTCGATCAAAAAGCGTCTGTGTTCACGTGGCTCGTAACCTGCCAGCTCTATGTCTTTATCATCAAACCCTAGACCGATATCATCGTGGCAGCGGATGTAATTTAACCAGGTAGCGCGCTCCAGTTTTACCGGAAGACTTTTAATTCCCTGATTCAGCAGTCGGGCATTTTTGGTGGCCACTGCATCCCATAACAACGCCATAAATGTGGCGTTATAGGCAATTTCACATTCTTTGGCGATGACCGCATCTTCGCCAAAATATTTAGTCACTTCGACGGGAGCAACAATGGCCTCAGCAATAAACAATACACCCGGCGCTGTTACCTGACAGCAGTCTTTCATTAGCTGCAAAATCAGATGGGCTTCGCGTTCGTTCTGACAGGTACTGCCGATCTTTTTCCATAAAAATGCCACTGCATCCAGCCGCACAATATCGGCACCCTGGTTGGCCCAAAACAGGATAATATCGAGCATTTCTATAAATACGGTGGGATTGCTGTAATTAAGATCCCATTGATATTCATTAAATACCGTCATTACCCAGCGCTGCATTTCTTTGTTCCAGGTGAAATTACCTGGAGCTGTTTCCGGAAACACTTCAGGCATGCTCTGCTCAAACATATCCGGGACGTGACGGTTTTCAAAAGTATAAAAATAATCGCGATAAGGCGAATAACCATCACGTGCTTTCTGTGCCCACTCGTGCTGGTCAGAAGTGTGATTTAACACCACATCCATCACCAGCAACATATCACGTTGACGGAGATCACCAGCCAAACCACGCAGATCGTTGAGGTCTCCGGCACGGGGATCAATTTCACGGAAATTACTGACAGCGTATCCACCATCACTTTTCCCTTCAGGGCATTTCATGATGGGCATGACATGTACCAGATTAATACCCAAATCCTGAAAATAATGCAGATGTTCACGCATGCCTTGCAGATTTTTGGCGAACCCATTGCAATACAGCGCCATGCCAACCCACTTCTGACTGAGAAACCAGTTGTAATCCTGTTCCCGCTCTATATCCTTAGCACGTAATTCTTCAGACCGATCGATATATTGTCTGGCAAGTGTCTCAACAAGACGCTGGGCCTGTTCGGCAAAGTCCGGGCGTTTGCCATACAGCCTTTCAAATAACGAATGAATGGCGTAGAAGTTGGCACCCAGCCGCGTGTAGAAATAACGCAGATCATGTTTGGAAAACTCTGGTTCAATCTGATTCAGGATGGCATTCAGAAGTGAATGAGATTGCTGTTCGTACATGTAATTTCCTGATTAAAGAGTCGGATAATTCTGGGTGTGTGGTTATGTGAACTCAGAATAAAAAGCAGGATCCTCGCTGACCGCTCCCCGTAATCCTATCACTTTGCTGGCAAAATGCTGGGCATTCAATAAAATTTTCTGTACTGGCCAACCGGCTAACAACCCGTGAATATACATTGCACTGAAAGCGTCTCCTGCTCCCACAGTATCAACCAGCTGCTCAGCAGCAACCCGTTTCTGTTCATAAAAGGTCCCATCGTTGCAGCGCACGATACCCCCTTCCTCTCCACGTGTCACGATCAGTTGTTCCAATTGAAAATGGGTTTGCATCCGGGTCATATCCTGCTGCAAATCCGCTGAATTAAAGCCCAGTTCATTCAATTCCAAATGATTCAGCTTGCACCACTTCGCACGTTCCAGACATTTGTATATATCTTCCTTGCTCCACCACGGTGTGCGTAAATTCACATCCATAAAAACTGATACGGATTTGGGACGTGTCAGAAACTCAAAAGCATCTCTCGACACTGCATTTCTTAACGCCAGAGAACCATGATAAACAATGGCATCATTACGCAGGCCTGGCAGCTCTGCTGTTTGTATAAAATCATAAGCTCGGTCAGCTCTGATATCGTATGAAGGCTCGCTACCCTGCAAAGAGACCTGAACCTCGCCCGTGAAATGTTCATTATCGGTTTGCAGCCCTTCAGTAGAAAGCTGCCAATTTTCCATCGCATTGCGGATCTGCTGGCCGGATTCATCATTGCCAACTCTGGAGATGAAAACCGGATGATCCCCAAAGGCTTGTAAATGCCAGGCGACATTAAAGGGTGCTCCGCCCAGTTTTCGTTCACCATCCGGAAAGCAATCAAATAATACCTCACCAAATATGGCTAGCGCGGACTGCTGGCTCATGTATTGTCTCCCGATTCAAGTTGGTTTCTGAATCCTTCGGCATAATGCCAAACACCTTGTAATACCCCTGCACTGTAATTGCCATTCATGCCCAGCGGGCCTGGATCAACAGCAATATAAAGTGACTGTGGGTGACCATTTTCTGCGACTAATTGTTGTGCCATGGCTTTGATTTCATCTGAGGCATTATTGACCACCACCGATTGTATCGGGCTGGCTAAAACCGGCATATCATTACCACTGTCACCAGCAAAAACCACCTCGGTATCCTGATATCCCAAACGGCTTTGCAAAAATTCGATGGCGTGCAGTTTGGTGGCATGTTCAGGTAACACATCCAGTAAACCAACATTGGTCAGCTCATCAATACTCCACATTACTGAAGCGTTGATTCCATTTTTTTGCAGATGGTTATGCACTTGCGCAATGACCTCATCCTTATTGAGATAAAGCGGCAGATAAAAACTCAGTTTGTGGGTGTTTTGCTTACTGAACTCCTGCAATTGCAGATCTTTGATATCACTCAGCAAGGCTTTCAGATCAGAGTGCGATTGACCGTTCCAGTCTTTGGCAATTTCATCACACCAGCTCTTTACTTCCTGCCACCGTTTATCTTTGTATTGAAATATTTTAGTTCCCACATCGCTAATGATGTAATCGGGTTGTGGCAGGCTATAGGTACGGATAGCTTTTTCAACCAATTGACGATGGCGGCCCGTCACATATACCAGACAAACATTTTCCGATTGACAGAACTTTCGGAATCGCTTGCGTGCATTGGGATGTTCAGCCTGCATTCCGTTCGGTATGACAGTGCGATCCATATCGGTACAGAGTAATAATCTTGCACTCATTTAATTTGAACCTGTTGCTTGTTCAGAGGTGGTTTCAAAAAAATTATAATATTCAATCGCTTCCATAATGCCTGCAGCATAAGGCTTATGGGCAAAATAGATATGTGAAAAATCTTCCAGCTGTGACAGTTCTTCATGATGCCTGTTTGCTACAACAACAGCCAGTGTGTTGCCACGCATCATATCCTCATCGGCACCACTTCCACCGGCCACACAGATACGTTCAAGCGGCATTTGCCAGCGATCTGCAACAAACCTCAACGCCATACCTTTTGATGCTCTGAGCGGCAGAATATCCAGATACTGACCAAAGGCGAGTTGAACATGTACCGATAACTCTTCTCGGTGTAACAATGATTTCACGGCCTCAACATCTATCTGTTCGGGATTGATGTAATAACTTAGCTTGAACTGACTCTGTTCTGACTTGGGCTGTCGTTCCAGCCCTGGAATATCATCAAGCAATTTAGTCACCCGATGAGGTAACCACAAATGGTCAATATGTTTGGTCCAGGCCGTATCCGGTGTTAGTTTTGGTGCATAATAAATTTCGCTGCCACTACTGGTAATCAGAATATCCGGCTCGGGAATACGATGTTTTTTCATCAGTTTTAACGCCTGGTCCAAGCGCCGGCCGGTAGCAATAACAAATTTGGTACTTTTACGATTATCCCGCAGCAGACCAAGCAATGCCTGCAAGGATTCATCATCACCAATCAGATTCAAATCCAGATCGGTGACCAGCGCTCTCTCATCGCGTCCCATTTCACGACGTTCAACAGGCAGGCGTAGTAATTTTTCAGTGCGTGCCGCTATCGGTTCAATGATTTCCAGGTAGCGTTTTGCATGTGCTTCCCAGGAATAATGTTCAGTGACGCCTTTCAGGCCATTTTGCTGACACTGTTCCCAGTATTTATCGTCAAGTAATAGTTTCTCTATCGCAGTACTGATACTGGAAATTTCCAGTGGGTCAATTAATTCGCCATTCAGACAATTCGCCATGATATCTCTGGGGCCACCATCTTCGGTGGCAACAATCGGCAAGCCACTGGCAGCAGCTTCAATTAAAGTAAGGCCAAATGGCTCTGTCAGGGCCGGGTTAACAAATACCCCTTTGGTTGCGGCTGCTATACGATAAATCAGTGGCACTTCATCACGACGATGATGTTTAGGAATAGTGACTTTGCCGTAGAGATCATAACGATCAATCGCCACCAGAAGCTCATGAAATACTTCCTGTGCCCCTCGTTCCAGATCATCAATATCATCACGATTACCAGCAATTACCAGAATATTGGCATGTTGCTGTAATTGTTCTGACTGCCCATAGGCCTCAATCAGACTGACAATATTTTTACGCTTATCTGGCCGCGACAATGCCAGAATCATCGGTTTTTCCGGTTCATCCAGATGTTTGGTAATGCGTTTAAATAACTCGCTTTGCAGTTCATCTCCCTTTGGTGGAGTGAATTGCTGAACATTAGTACCGGGCGGCACGATACGCATTTGAGCCGGCTGGTAGTGATCATAAAGCTCATACTGCTCTTCAATTTCCTGATGCGTACTAGTGATCACCCGCTCTGCGGTAGCCAGCGTAATTTCTTCTGCCTCAATTCGCTGGTTCATCTTGTACTGTTGTTCTAATTGATCGATATCCACGCCACTGGCCAGCAATCTTCTGCGTTTGACTCGTCCCAGTGAATGGCCGGTATGGATTAGTGGTATTCCCAGCTGATTGGCAATATGCGAGGCAACCAGTCCGGAATCAGCATAATGACTATGCAAAATGTCTGGTAAAAACGCCTGTCTACGGAAAAAATCCACCAGATTATCGGCAAAGGTATCGAGATATTCCCATATTTGTTCTTTGGCCAGATATTCTTCAGGCCCGGCATCAATTCTTATGATACGTAATTTTTCGTTTAGCTCTTCAATAGGCTGGGCATAATCAGGCGAAACCTCATCATCCTCGACTCGTCTGGTAATTAGTAAAACTTCACCGACCTTTTCCTGCTCAGACAAAGCCTGAGCCAGCTCAAGCACATACAGTGTCTGACCGCCAGTATCGGCATCTCGACCAAGTTCGAGATCATGACCACGAATAAGACCATGGATATTTAACAGAGCAATCTTAAGTTTTTCATTTTTATCTGACATAGGCGTTTTATGGTTTCTTCACAATGCGTTATATCCGGACACTCAGCTAGAGTCAGACAAGGAATATTCGTCTGTTACTTTGCGATATTCCCTTAAAACTACCCGCTAAGCTGCCAGAAGACAAATCAATCTCGTTCTTAAAGGGGTGTTGCAACCATGAGCGTATCATGCAGTCTGTTAGTTACGTATTAACTTAAATTTAAAAAGGAAAATTTCTATGAGTTTGCAGCGTATTTTTTCTTCTTTATTATTATTGTGTTTACTGCCACTTGGTCAACCTGTTATGGCAGAGGCGTTATTAGAGAAAACAATTGACAGTCCTTCACGGTCAGAAGCCAATAAGCAACGTGATATGTTTCGCCATCCTTCAGCCACCTTGATGTTCTTCGGCATCACCGCTGATATGCATGTCGCTGAAATATGGCCAGGACGTGGCTGGTATACGGAGATCCTTGCCCCATGGTTAAAACATGGTAAGGGAAAATTGATTGCAGCCGGTTTTCCTGAGGACACACAATCGGCCTACAGACAAAATCTTCGCCAGGAATACAATACCTGGCTAAAAGCCTCTCCAGAGCTATATGACGAAGTAGTTGTCACCGAATTTGGCCCGGAAAGCGATTGGCAATTTGCTGCTCCACAAAGTCTGGATGCTGTTTTAACCTTTCGCAACGTTCATAACTGGGTGCAGGGTGATTTTGCCGACCAGGCCTTTAATGCCATTTTCACAGCATTAAAATCCGGCGGTATTCTGGGTGTGACTGACCATCGGGCCAAACCGGGAACGCCGCTTGCTGTGATGAAGAAAAGTGGTTATCTCACTGAAGAATATGTGATTTCACTGGCTGAAAATGCTGGCTTTGTACTGGAAGAAAAGTCTGAAATCAACGCGAATCCGGCAGATACGGCGGATCATCCCAATGGTGTCTGGACCTTGCCACCCAACCTGCGCGTAGATAATGAAGCAGATAAAACGAAATATCAGGCCATTGGTGAAAGTGATCGAATGACCTTACGTTTTCGTAAGCCTTGATGACGGAAAGCTCAGACACAGAAATCTGTGTCTGAGCTATTATTTATCGAACCACCCTGACAGCAATTTCCAACACCACTGGTTGTTGTAAACGGCGTTCAATTTCCTGTTTTACTTCATCCATCACGGCATGATCCACTGGGGTTTTTGACACCATGGTCAAGCTGATTATCACTGGATCACGTGGTCTCACATTGACATCCACCAGTTTGACACCTGCTATTTCCTGGCCATCCAACTGACGTAACACATTATTTTCGGCCACCATCCGCTCAAAACCGAAAGCCAGCGGAACCGCCAGAATAGCCACCATCACCAGCGTCAGCATCAAACCACGTTTCGCTCGATGAAATGGACTGTAACCCAGAATCATAAAGGTGATTAACGCTGCCAGAATAATGCCAACAAGGTTCGTCAGATATAACAGGAAAGCACCAAAAAACACGGTCAAGTCGAACCAACCCAAGCCAATACCAGCAACCGCCAGCGGTGGCACCAGGGCTACAGCAATAGCGACACCGGCAAGACTTTTAGCCACTTCAGCACGCGCATGAGCATAGGCACCGGCAATTCCCGAAACCACGGCCACACCTAAATCCAGCAAGGTCGGACTGATTCGTGCGGCGATTTCACTATTGATATGATTCAACGGTATAAACCAGGCAATCAGCATGGCACAAAGTAAGGCGAGCCCGGTGCCAATAGCGATACTGCGACCACTATCGATCATCAGATTTTCATCCTGGCGCAGGGTGCCTAATGACATAGAAATAATCGGGCCCATCAATGGGGCCAGAATCATCGCACCGATAACGACTGGAATAGAATTGGCAAACAGGCCAAAAGCCGCCAGCAAAGTGGATAACACCATCAACGTTAAATAGGCTGGAGTAGCCTTTGCGCTTTCGCGCATCATCATAAATAAATCTTTGAACTCTTCCGGCGCAGCATGATGCATCCATGGCAATGGATAACTGACCAGTTCATTACGCGCTTTGCCCAACGGCAATGCCTGGGTGCGAATAACTTCTTTCTGATCCCCACCACTTTCCGATAACGCCAGTAGCCTGCCGGGTATCAACCGAATAGTCCGCCGCTCTACTTTGAACTGCAGTTGCTGTGCCTCGGAGACCATCTCATCATGACTGTATTGGATGGGTTTATTGGTTTCCAACGTAAGCTGGCTACTTTTAATAAAGCCGACAAACGCCGGGTTATTTCGGCTCCAGATAGTTCGCATAAACAAAGAGGCAAACAGAAACCTGAGCATTTCAAAGACACTTCTTGGCGCCAACACCAGTGCATGCAGCATCCCATCATTGGCATTGGAATCGGGCATAAAACGGCGGGACAATACTGAGCTTCGGCCATGCTCAACTGCCACCACGCCAAAGGCTGCTGTTTCAATCACTTTTTCTTTCTGAGTGGTAATAGTGAACGGTGTAAAACGCACCTCTTTGAGACTACGCATCAATCGCCAGAAGCGTCTTACCCTCACCAAGAATGCTTCTACCATTGCTTCGCCAGGGACCAGAGTAAAGGTCTGCCCTACAATCACAGAGTTGAACACCGGTCTTTCATTACAAAGCAACAAATCCAGTTGCGAAGCATCGTTATTCACAATATCGCTAAGTGCATCGTCAAAATTGGCGGCAATCCCAAAACCATAGCGGGCATGTTTCATCTCGGGATGCGGTAACAGCCCAATCGTCCATTTCTGCTCACGTGCCTTTAGCATCAACTTACGCAGCAACTCATCATTCAGATAGCTGATGACCAGCTGATCATCATCAAATTGACATGACTGCTCCAACTCAAAGCTGCTGAGCTCAATATCCCATTGCTGTTCAGGTAATTTCGGCAGAATCTGTTCTTGAACAGTTGATTCATCTTCCGTCGAAAACAACAATACAACTCGGCGTTTATCAGTCATTGAATCAAGTTTGCTGATCAAATCTTCTACCATTCAGGCGCTCCGTAACGGGAATAATTCTGCAATATGTTATCAGACCAATCAGAAACGTCTGGTCTGTAAGGAGATGGAAATGTTATGAACCCATGTATATTAATCTTTGCTAGCCACTACTGCTGGCGGCTATTTTTTCGTCCAACAAGGCGGAGATGAAAGCTCAACAAGCCCTAGCTTTGATATAACAATTTATTCATCGTCACAATGGTGTCAGTTCGAATCTGTTTGGGGCAGACACGTTCACATTCACGGTAATTACTGCAACTGCCAAACCCTTCAGCTTCCATTTTTGCCAGCATTTTAGCCGGTCGTTTATGGTCTAATTGTCCCTGCGGCAAGCTACTCAAGTGACTGACCTTGGCGGCAATAAATAACGTTGCCGATGCATTCGGACAAACCGCAACGCAGGCGCCACAGCCAATACAGGTGGCTGCATCAAAGGCTTTATCTGCTACCGGCTTGGCCACCGGCTGGGTATTGGCCTCCGGTGCTGCACCGGTTCTTACCGGTATATAACCACCCGCCTGAATAATACGATCAAACGCACTGCGATCGACCATCAAATCTTTAATCACCGGAAATGCCGTTGCCCGCCAGGGCTCAATCCATAATTCGTTTTGATCCTGATAGTCACGCATATATTGCTGACAGGTGGTCGTCGCCCGGTGCCGACCATGAGGTTCGCCATTAATCACCAGACTACAACTGCCACAAATGCCTTCACGACAGTCATGATCAAAAACAATAGCTTCTTTACCGAGAGTGATCAGACGCTCATTGAGGGCATCAAGCATTTCCAGAAAAGAAGATTCAGCTTCCACTTCCAATTCATGTTTTTCAAAAAAACCTTTGGCTTGGGGATTGGCCTGACGCCATATATGCAGGATAAATTTCATTGGTAGTTCCGAATCCCAGGACTGACAAAATCGAAATGCAGCGGTTCTTTTACCAGCTTCGGCTGAACCACATCACCGGTGAACTGCCAGGCCGAAACAAAACCAAAATCGTTGTCGTGTCGTTGTACTTCACCGTTAGCGGTTAAATGTTCGACCCGAGCATGGCAACCACACGACTCTTCACGGCTTAATGCATCAATACACATTAATTCGCCAAGTTCCATAAAATCGGCAACCCTACCGGCTCTTTCCAGCGTCTGATTAAGCTGTTTGTCATTGCCACTGACTTTGATTTCCCGCCAGAATTGTTCACGCAGTTGCTGGATATCTTCAATAGCCTGTTTCAAGTCAAATTCATTGCGTGCCATGCCGCAGTGATCCCATAAAATCTTGCCCAGACGACGATGAAAATAGTCTGGCGTCTGTTTTGGTTCAGGCGCATTCAACAGTCTGTCCAGTCGCGATTGCGAATAGTTCATGGCCTGCTGCACTTCTGGATAATCTTTATCTTCCAATGGTGTTTGTCGAGCAAGATAGTCGGACACCGTGGTTGGTAGAATAAAATAGCCATCTGCCAACCCCTGCATCAATGCACTGGCACCAAGTCGATTGGCACCATGATCGGAAAAGTTGGCTTCGCCGCCGGCAAACAATCCATCTACCGAGGTCATCAGATTATAGTCCACCCACAATCCTCCCATGGTGTAATGCACGGCAGGATATATTCGCATCGGCTGTTGAGTTGGGTCTTCAGAAGTAATTCGCTGATACATATCAAACAGATTGCCGTATTTTTCATTGATTACGTCTGCACCCTGTTCTTTAATGGCATCGGCAAAATCCAGATAGACCCCCAGCTTCTGCCCATTAATTTCATGACCAACACCACGGCCATCATCACAAATATGTTTGACCGCGCGCGAAGCAATATCGCGTGGTACCAGATTGCCAAAGGCCGGATACATGCGTTCCAGAAAATAGTCCCGATCCTGTTCCGGAATTTTACGCGGGTCACGACCACAGTCTGCCGGATTTTTGGGTGCCCAGATGCGGCCATCGTTACGTAACGATTCGCTCATCAAGGTCAGCTTGGATTGCAATTCACCATGTTGTGGAATACAGGTGGGATGAATCTGGGTAAAACAGGGATTGGCAAATAATGCTCCATGTTTATGTGCTCGCCAGATAGCAGAGGTATTACAGCCCTTGGCATTGGTCGACAGATAAAAGGCATTACCATATCCACCGGTGCAGAGCACTACACAGTCCGCCAGATGTGAACTTAATTCACCGGTCAATAAATCCCTGACCACGATACCTTTGGCCTTGCCGTCAATTTTGATTAAATCCTGCATTTCACAGCGTGAAAAATGCTCAATATGCCCTTCAGCTACCTGCCGGCTCATCGCCTGATAAGCACCGAGTAATAACTGCTGACCGGTTTGACCTCGTGCATAAAAGGTTCTGGATACCTGCGCTCCACCAAACGAACGATTGGCAAGATAGCCGCTGTATTCACGGGCAAACGGCACCCCTTGCGCTACAGCCTGATCAATAATCGACGTGCTCAGTTCTGCCAGTCGGAATACATTGGATTCGCGGGCACGAAAATCGCCACCTTTGATCATGTCGTAAAACAGACGCCAGACACTGTCACCATCATTATGGTAATTCTTAGCGGCGTTAATCCCCCCCTGAGCAGCAATACTATGCGCTCGGCGAGGACTGTCCTGATAGCAGAAGGTTTTCACCTGATACCCCATTTCTGCCAATGATGCTGCAGCAGAAGCACCAGCCAGACCGGTGCCGACCACAATTACTCGATATCGTTTTCGATTAGCCGGACTGACTACCCGCAGATTGTATTTATGCTGAGTCCAACGTTGTTCCAATGGACCTTTTGGGGAAAAGCTGTCTAATGGTTGTTCTTCAGTCATTTATGCTTTCCAATAGGCCAGAATCGGGACAATGGCAAATCCCACCACTAGTAACACGACAATGGAAGTGCTAATCCAGTAAAACTGTTTTGAAGTTTTGCCCAGTGTTTGCAATACATTGGTCAATGAGTGTTGCAGATGCAGTCCAATTAACAACACGCCCCCAAGGTAAATCAGCAATTGCCATACTGAACTGAATAACGTGAGTGTCTGCGTGTAAATATCAGCGCCGCCAAATGACCACATTTGCGCCATATGCCAGATAATAAACAGTAAAATCAGCGTAATAACGATGGATACCAGCCATGCGGGAATGAAATGATGTTGCCGGTGCTGATAAGCCTGAACCCTGGCCTTGCTGTTGTGCAATCGAATTTGCACCGCGACAATGACATGAAACACCAATGATGCTGCCACTAATAGCCATAAAGGCCAGCGAATCAATGGTTGATTATAAAAATCGTAAAACGCCTGGTATTGCTCGGGACTGAAAAAGCTCAGATTAGTGAGCATATGAAAAATCAGATATGTGGTCAGCACCAGACCTGCCATCGCCATCAGGCGCTTTTTAACTTGCAACAGTGCCATCAGCTTTCCCGACTCATTACAATTTGATCGGTCTCTGACAGCGGTTCAAGTTTTTCACGCTGAATGGTTCGCACACAGCTGTTCCAGCGCAGAATGGCTTCATCATTATGATCTGGACGCATTTGCTCTGCCTGCTGGTAACATTCCAGCGCCTTAATAAAATAATCATAGGCAAATGCACGGGACATGGGTTGAGTGAGCATAAATCTGGCACGACGTTCCAGCACAATACCGGTGTAATAGGTCTGTTTGTATTCACTGGACAGCTTGCTGATAGCCGTTTCAATATCCTGAAACGGCGACTGACTGCCACTGATACTGATCTGATCCGTTAACGCAAGTATGTAAACCACCAAAGCCGCCTGATTTTCAGGCTCGATATTGAGAATATCCAGGCAGATGCTTTCCGCAATTTCGGGCTCAAGTAATGAGCGATATTGTCGCGCACGGTCCAGAGCCAGTTCAATTGACTCGGCATGTATATCATGTAAATTCAGGTCCATCGCGCTCTCTTGCTACTAGGATTTGCCGTCACGGCAGATATAGCCTCAATCTAAAGCAATTAGCATGGCTTTTCAACGCAACCATGCCACATTATTCAAAATAGAGTCTGATAAGGTTTGTTAACCATTCATGGTGGCCATGAAAGATTAACAGACCCTAGTTAATCTGTTATCTTTGACGGTTTTCTAACGGCTTAATTCCGGTTTATTTATGCAACGAAAGATTCTGGTCACCAGCGCACTTCCCTATGCCAACGGTTCTGTCCATTTGGGACATCTAGTTGAATATATTCAGACAGATATCTGGGTACGTTTTCAAAAGATGCGGGGCCACGAATGTCATTATGTATGTGCCGATGATGCCCATGGCACGCCAATTATGTTGCGCGCACAGAATGAGGGCATTACCCCGGAACAATTAATTGCCGACATCAGCAAGGAACATCAGGCGGATTTTGCCGAATTTGCGATTGGTTTTGATAACTATCACAGCACCCACAGCGAAGAAAACCGTCAACTGGCCAGCCAGATTTATCTGGCAAATCGTGATGCTGGACATATCGAGAGCCGTACCATCAGTCAGGCCTACGATCCAGAAAAAGAAATGTTCTTACCGGATCGTTTTATCCGCGGTGAATGCCCCAAATGTGGTGCAGCCGATCAATATGGTGATAGCTGTGAAGTTTGCGGTGCCACATATGATCCAACCGAATTAAAAAACCCTGTATCAGCCGTTTCTGGGGCAACGCCCATCACTAAAGAGTCTAAGCACTATTTCTTCAAACTAGGTAATTTTGAACCAATGCTGCGTGAATGGACTCAGGGCGACCATTTACAGGCTGAAGTAGGACGTAAACTCGGTGAATGGTTTGACAGCGGTCTGCAGGATTGGGATATCTCACGTGATGCACCCTACTTTGGTTTTGAGATACCGGATGCGCCAAACAAGTTTTTCTATGTGTGGCTGGATGCTCCGATTGGCTATTTAGCCAGCTTCAAAAACTACTGTGATCGCACCGGTGTGGATTTTAATGAATTTATGCGTGCCGACAGCCCGACTGAAATGGTGCACTTTATCGGCAAGGATATTATCTATTTCCATGCGCTGTTCTGGCCGGCCATGCTTAAGGGTGCCGGTTTCAGATTACCAAACCGTGTGTATGCGCATGGCTTTCTTACCGTTGATGGTAAAAAAATGTCCAAGTCGCGTGGCACTTTTATCAAGGCCCGCACTTATCTGAATCATCTGAATCCGGAATATCTGCGTTATTACTTTGCTGCCAAGCTGAATAACACTATTGAAGATATCGATTTGAGCCTGGAAGATTTCCAGAGTCGCATTAATTCAGATCTGGTTGGCAAGGTTGTGAATATTGCCAGCCGCTGTGCCGGTTTTATCAATAAACGCTTTGATGGAAAATTAAGTGACTCATTGACTGATGAAGCATTATTTAACGCATTCACCGATCAATCTGAGTCGATTGCCAGACGTTATGACAATCGCGAATTTGCTCAGGCAATGCGCGAAATCATGGCACTGGCAGACAAAGCCAATCAGTATATTGATGAACAAAAACCCTGGGTGCTGGCGAAAGAAGAAGGCAAAGACGCTGAAGTGCAAGCCGTTTGTAGTATGGGCATCAATATGTTTCGTGTTTTGATTGCTTACCTCAAACCTGTATTACCACGAACGGCTGAACAAGCTGAAGTTTTCTTAAAAATTAGTCCATTGCAGTGGGCTGATATTGGTCAACCATTATTAGGTCATACTATTGAACCGTTCAAACCTTTAATGACTCGGGTCGAACAGGACAAAATTGACGCTATTATTGAAGAGTCCAAAGAGAATATGGCTGCAACAGCTGCCCCCACCAAAACAGCTGAAAATATTGATCCGATTGCCGAAGAAATTCAGTTTGATGATTTTGCCAAAATTGACTTACGCATCGCCAAAATTGTTAATGCCGAACATGTCGAAGGTGCTGAAAAACTGCTGAAACTGACGTTGGATATCGGACTGGCTGAAAAACAGGTATTTGCAGGCATCAAATCTGCTTATGCACCTGAAGATCTGGTCGGTAAATTAACCGTGATGGTCGCAAATCTGGCCCCACGTAAAATGCGCTTCGGTTTATCAGAAGGCATGGTGCTGGCCGCAGGCCCTGGTGGTAAGGACTTGTTTATCCTAAACCCCGATGAAGGAGCAAAACCGGGAATGCGGGTTAAATAATCTTTGAACCGTGAACTAAGCACTCAAAAAAGACCTGATGTAAAACACATAAAAAAAGCCGGCATGATAGCCGGCTTTTTAGTGTTACCAAGACTGATTTTATTGTTTCAGTTCTTTTTCCATACCAATTTCATACAACTCTAAATTGGCTTCTTCAATTTCACCAGTTACGGCATTTACATCTACTTTATATTCGCGGCCATGTTCATTCACGATATCAAATTCATAAGTGACCGAACCTTCGTAACCGATTTCATATTCATTGGAAACTACTTCGCCCGGAATGAAATCCAAAGCCGTTTGACGAGCTGCTGATTCTTCAATTTTGGCGTATTTCTGGAATGTAGGATCATTTGCTTCTACTTCACGCTCGACTTCGGTGACAAAACCTTCTTCAGCATTACATTCGACATTGTAGGTACTGCCATTTGCCGAAGCTTCAATATCAAACTCATATACTGGGTCATCACCTTCCATTTTCATTTCAAGTTTACGAACATTGCCAGGAATGGTATCCAAAGCAGCATCCATACACGTTTCCATTTTGACCAGTTTCCATTCACGGATATCGTCAAGATCATAGTTGTCGTTATCAGCCAATGCCATTGAAGATAAAGACATGGTGACTGCAGCTGTTAATAATGTAGCTGTATGTTTCATAGTATTGCTCCTTAAATATAAAAACCTGCTTCCATTCTCTACCCGCAAGAGCAATGTTGGTTATCTTTTTGAATTGATTAGCTAACCCCTAACCCGGTTATCATTATATTGGGAATTTTTCCTGTATACAAAAAAAGCCCCGGAAAATAACTTTCCGGGGCTTTAATTTGATTTTACTGCTGAACATTCACCTCAATGCGTTTGGGTTGAAGCTGTGGCATTTTAGGAATCGTCAACTCCAACACCCCATCCCGTGAAGCGGCATTGATGTTATCTACATCAGCGGTTTCCGGTAGGGTGAAACGCCGCATAAAACTGCCACTGAAGCGTTCAATACGTTTGTAATTATCCTTTTCTTCAATTTTTTTACTGTCACGCACACCTTTAATGGTCAACAGACCATTTTCGGCTGTCACTTCAATATCAGCGGCTTTAACGCCGGGCAAATCAGCGTGAATAATGAAACTCTCTGCGTTTTCCTGAATATCAACTGCTGGTGTCCAATCCTCTTCACTGAAGTTGGTTTCAGCGGCCGGTGACTGGAATAGCGTCGACATTTCACGCTGCAGATTATCAAGCAGACTGTAAGGTCTATAACGTTGAATAGCCATAAAAACACCTCCATAACAAGTTCATCATGAAGACGAATACTGTCTTCTGATCAGCAAGATTGGGATGTGTCAAAAAAAATTCAAGAGGCTTGCAATACTTTTAAATTAACTATTAGTTATCAACTGGATAGCAATTAAGGTTAATGTTTAATAATACCTAATACAACGGCAATATTCGCCAGATCTGCCGTGGTGTTTACATTCAGTTTATTTTTAATCTGTGTGTTGTAGTTCGCCACTGTTTTATAGCCTAAATGTAATTCTGCAGCGACTTCATGTGCAGTCATCCCTTTAGCCGTCAGACAAAACACATCAAACTCTCTTGGCGATAACAACTCCACCACCTGACCGTAATGCAACGTATCACTGGGATGTTTGAAATCATCTATATTGGGCAAAATATCCTGTTCAATATAACGTTTGCCCTGAGATACCGCTAACACGGCTTCTGCCAGTACTTCTGCAGCACTGTTTTTAGTCACATAGCCTTTAGCACCGGCCTGAATGGCACGCTCGACATAGATCGATTCATCATGAATGCTGTAGACCAGTATCGTGGCCTGTGGATCCTGCTTTTTAAGACGACGAATGGTTTCCAATCCTCCAATGCCGGGCATGGATAAATCCATTACCACCACATCAGGACGCTTGCGTTCATATTCATGACAGGCCACTTCGCCACGATCAACATCCACTATGTCGCCAATAAATGGTTGAGAATCCAGTAACATTCTGAATCCGGCTCTCACCACCTGGTGATCATCTACCAGCAATACACTTATCTTTTTATCATTCATTCTCTGTTTTCTCTATGATTGGCATCCATACACTGACATTAACGCCTTTTCCTGCTTCAGACTCGAATCTGAAACGGCCTCCCATATTCTCAACCCGTTCTCGCATGGCCAATACCCCGAACCCATGTCCGGAAGTCTCACCGCCTTGCCCGTTATCATGGATCCGCATAACTACACGTGGAGAGGTATGCTCGCCCTCCTGCCGAATCAGTAATGTTACCTCAGTGGCATTGGCATGACGCACTACATTGGTGAGACATTCCTGTGCAATTCGATAAACATGTATCGCCAATTCATGTGAAACATCATCCAGACGGTCATCATAATCCAGTTTTATCACCAGATCGGGATGCCTACGACGCCACTCATTAACAAGATCGGTCAGCGTTGCCCCCAAGCCTAAATCAGCAAGACTTAACGGATGCAAGGTTCGCATCATGGAACGAACCACGCCGGCCAAATGGTTACATATTTCAGCGATTGAATCGGAAATTTTTGCTACATCCGTACCCGGCTGGCGAATCGCTGTAGACATGGCTTTTATAGCAGTCAACGATTGGCCCATTTCATCATGCAATTCGCGGGATAAGTTTCGTCTTTCGGATTCCTGAATCTGCATTGTATGACGGGCTAACGCCTGATTATTCTCTTTGGCGACTTTCAAAGCATCAGACAAGTGATTGATTTCTGTGGCAATAGCATCGAATTCACTGATTTTGAAGGGCGGTAGTTTACGTCCATATTGTCCAGACTCTACACGCCTAAGCCCAACAACAATCGTCCGAACATTTTGTAGCATGGAATTGAATACAAAATTAATGGCTAAAAATATTACAGCGACCATTGTCATTACTGACCAGAAATAAGCTTCCGATTCCTCCCAGGCTTCAGCAATTTCATCCATCGGATCAGCTCGAACAATAATTTTTTTTACTCTGCCATCAGCAAGTTTTATGTCATATTTTGAAGATGGATAGGTAGTTTTAACAGCTCGTTGAAACCATTGAGGTGGTAACTCTTCATCTATATCATCAGATACAAACCATTCTACTTCCTCATTCTCTTCATTAATAAGACTTATATGTAGATGACGGGTATGTTGAATCGCACTAATTTGCTGAAGCCATTCATATTCAGTCATGGAAGTTCGGGATAAATGGCTAAATCCCAAATCAATCATTTGCAGGGCCAGATTGAACGAAGAATTTACCTCACGTTCAACTGAATGACGTGCTTGCCATATAGTTAACAAGCCCCCCACAAGAATAATAATGATCACCGAAAATATAATTCGACTATTGATCAGGCCTCTTAAGCTCATATAGCGCTCTCGATATCACATGGAATGAGAATAATCATTGCTCCTTAAACTAATGTTATGTGTTTAGTTATTATTAATTAACATAAAAGCTAAACTGATAAAGCATCATTATCAATATAATTCAATGAGTAAACTGAGAAATAAAATTACTGTGAATAGCTTGGATGGCTTTTTCAATCATTATTCACAAAGGCAAAAGAAAGGTGATTTTTTATTTGAGGTATTTGTTAGAGGCACCCGCTCCTTGCCCAATGAACAATTCAATTCGAGCCTACCGTATCTTTCGAGGTGCTTTTAACTGGCATGTCGATAACAAACCGATATTGCTTACCAAAGTGTAATATGACTTCTTTCTGGCCACGCTTGAGAATCTTAACTTCGATATGAATATCACTGTAGCCGTCATGTGCTAATACATCATCGATCATGTCAGTGAGTTTGAATTTGAGTAATTCGGCAGAGTTTGTGGTGGCAATGTTCATATTATCCGGCTCAGTTTGATTTCTGTGAGTGGATAGTAGACAAAGAGGAAAATATCCCATATAGGATATTTTCCTTATTTTGTTAATGACGCTATAAAAATAGAGAAAAACGGACTTAAGCAATTGTTTTTATATTTAATTATTAATTCTAATTAAATTTAATAATAAATCAGTTCACTACACCGTTTAACATTCATAAACCGAGTCTACACATAAGAAGAATAAAAGGAATTCCTCCTATATGCGGTGGCGTCTTAGATGACTATGATTAACTCCAACAGCTTGCTAATGAGATTCTCTCGGGGTGTACCCCCGAAATAGTTGCTTACTGTAGCCTTAAAGTTAGTTACCTCTTCAGATTGGTCATGCGATCTGAGTTACCGTGGATAGACCTATCCACGGTTTTTTTTTGCCTGATGTCTGTATTTGGCAGTTTGTCATACTTAACCAGACAAACTTAAAACATACCTAGTTGTAATTGAGCGGCTTCGCTCATTTGGTCTCGGGTCCAGGGTGGATCCCACACCAGTTCAACATGCACTTTGTTCACACCGTCAATGCTGCTGATTTTGTTTTCTACATCCCCGGGAAACGTCTGTGCCACGGGGCATCCCGGTGCGGTAAGCGTCATTTGGATAACCACATTTCCGGATTCACTCACATCAATCTCATAGATCAATCCAAGCTCATAGATATTGACCGGGATCTCGGGATCAAAGATGGTTTTGAGCATCTCAATTACATCTTCTTTTATATCTTCAGCGGTAAAAGGTTGTACCTGATTGTCGTTCATAAATTACTCAGTACTAATCGAAATATCATGATCACTGTCTATCGCGGCGTGCACGGTATGCCAGGACAAAGTCGCGCATTTTACCCGTGCCGGAAACTCTTTAACACCACTAAGCACTTCCAGTTTGCCCAGCAGGTTTCGGTCAGTTTCTTCACCGGTCATGGATTTATGTACCTGCTCGTAAATGGCCTGAGCTTCGTCAATGGTTTTGCCTTTCAAAGCTTCAGTCATTAATGATGCAGAGGCCATGGAGATGGCACAGCCGCTGCCTTTGAAACTGACATCATCAATCTTATCGCCATCAAGCTTGAGATAAACCACCAGCTTATCGCCACACAACGGATTGTTGCCATGCGCAAGATGATTGGCTTTCTCAATCTCACGAAAATTACGTGGCCGTTTGTTGTGATCCATGATCACTTGCTGGTAAAGCTCTCTTAAATCACTCATCAGGCAAAAAGCTCCTGTGTCTTTTGTATGGCGTTAATTAATGCGTCGACTTCTTCTTCTGAGTTATAGAAGGCAAATGAAGCACGTGCAGTGGCCGGAATATCATAAAACTCCATTACCGGTTGAGCACAATGGTGCCCGGTGCGAATAGCAACTCCTTGTTGATCAAAAATAGTGCCTACATCGTGTGGATGAACGCCTTCGATCATGAAAGAAATTACTGCAGCTTTCTCGGCAGCGGTACCAATAATGTTGACACCAGGCAAAGACTCAATTTTTCTGGTCGCTATCTCCAGCAAGTGATGTTCCTGGGCGGCGATATTATCGATCCCCACCTGCCACATATAATCAATCGCTGCACCCAAACCGATAACACCGGAGATATTTGGTGTACCCGCTTCAAATTTGGCTGGCAGCTCGTTATAGATGGTTTTTTCAAAACTTACCGAAAGAATCATATCGCCACCACCTTGATAGGGTGGCATGGCGTTTAGCAGATCTTCACGTCCATACAACGCACCAATACCAGTGGGGGCAAACATCTTATGGCCGGAGAACACATAAAAATCACAATTCAGATCCTGAACATCGACTGTCATATGCGGCACAGCCTGTGCACCATCGATTAATACCGGAATATTTTTCGCGTGGGCTTTTTCAGTCATCGCTTTAACTGGATTGATGGTGCCCAGTGCATTGGAGACATGACCGATAGCCAGAATCTTCGTGCGTTCAGTCAGCATGGTATCAAATTGCGTTAAATCCAATTCACCTGTCTGAGTCATCGGAATCACTTTGAGTTTGGCACCAGTCTGTTCACATAGTATCTGCCACGGCACGATATTGGCGTGATGTTCCAAATGACTGATCAGTATTTCATCACCAGCTTGCAGCTTTGGTCTGACAAAGCTTTGCGCCACCAGATTAATCGCTTCGGTGGCTCCACGGGTAAAGATGATTTCTTTATCTGAGTTGGCATTTACAAATTGGCGAACTTTGCCACGGGCTGCTTCATATAAATCGGTAGCACGTTGACTTAACTTATGTACACCACGATGAATATTGGCATTATCGTGCAGATAATAATGACTGACGGCATCAATGACCTGACGTGGTTTCTGGCTGGTGGCGGCATTATCCAGATACACCAATGGATAGCCATTAATCTCCTGATGCAGAATCGGAAAGTCCGCACGGATGGCATTGATGTTCAAGTTACTCATGATTACCACCTTTAGGTAATCGTTTTTCAATTACCTGGGTAATAGATTGTTTGAGTTCTTGATTAGCGATACGCTCGATTACATCAACTGCGAAAGCAAAGGTTAGCAAGCTACGAGCACTAACTTCATCGAGACCGCGGCTACGCAGGAAAAACAGTTGATCTTCATTGATTTGACCTACTGCACTTCCATGTCCACATTTGACATCATCGGCATAGATTTCCATTTCCGGTTTGGTATCAATCTCACAACCACGTGACAACAATAAATTGCGGTTGCTTTGATTGGCATCGGTTTTCTGGGCATCTTTATGAACGATTACTTTGCCGTTAAACACCGCATGGCTTTGTTCATCCAATACACCTTTGTAAACTTCTTCACTGGTGGTATTTGGGACGCTGTGATCAATGCGAGTGTGATTATCTACATGCTGTTCTCCGGTCACCAGATACAGACCGTTCATCGTCACATGGGATTGCTCTCCCAATAATTGGCTGTGTACATCGTTTCTGGCGAGCTTTGCACCTAGCGAAATATTGGTGTTATGCCATTTACTGTCAGTAGCCTGCGAGGCAGCCATAGTGGCGACATGATAATGCCCCAGTGATTCACGCTGTAACTTGTAATGAAATAATTCTGCATTTTCAGCCAGAGTTATTTCAGTTACTACATCGGTCATACCATTGGCTTTATCATTGCCAGCATAGGTTTCAATAAAGGTTGCCTGACTGTCTTTTCCAAGCACAATGACATGACGCAGATGCATTGCGTAATGTTGTGTATGGCCGCTGTTTACCACGATTAATTCAATCGGTTTATCAATCTTAGTATTTTCAGCTACCTCTATGAAAACACCCTCATTCATCAACATGGTGTTCATCGCATTAAAGCCTGGCTTTTCCATGCTGATTTGTTGATTGAGAAATTCGCTTGCACGGTCAATTGATTGAGATAACGGCGTTACGGTAAGCCCATCAGGCAGCCTGTCAATGGATGATGCAGTCAAATCCACACGACCATCGACAATCACCAGACGATAGGCATCTTCAACCAGCTTCAGCTCATGAATATCAGCATATCCTGGTTGGGATACCTGATGAACAAACTGTTCCTGACCAAACTGCCACAGGCTGGTGTATTTCCAGTCTTCTTCTTTTCTGCCGGGTAAGCCCATTCGTGCAAACTGATGCTGAGCTTGTTCACGCAAGGTTTTCCAACGTGCGTTGTCAGCCACCATAATGTCACGGCTGTTAGCAACAGCAGAAAAATCGGTATGAATGTCTGTTAATACTTTCATGCAGGCTGCCCTTCCGGCTCTGGTGCATCATGCACCCAGCTATAGCCGGATTTTTCCAGTTCTTTTGCCAGTTCTTTATCACCCGATTTAACGATACGACCTTCAGACAACACATGGACAAAATCGGGAACGATATAATCAAGTAACCGCTGATAATGGGTAATCATCACAAATGAACGCTCAGGACTACGCAAGGCATTAACCCCCTCAGAAACGGTTTTCAGGGCGTCAATATCCAGACCTGAATCGGTTTCATCCATAATGGCCAGTTGCGGCTCCAGTAAGGCCATTTGCAGGATTTCATTACGTTTTTTCTCACCGCCGGAGAAACCTTCATTTACACTGCGGTGCAAAAACTGTTCGTCCATTTTGACCAACGCCATTTTGCTGCGGACCAGCGTCAGGAAATCGATGGCATCAAGCTCTTCCAGACCCTGATGTTTACGAATGGCATTTAATGCGGCTTTAAGCAGATAGATATTACTGACGCCGGGGATTTCTACCGGATACTGAAAAGCCAGAAACACGCCGCGTCTGGCACGCTCTTCAGGTTCCAGTTCCAGCAGGTTTTGACCTTTATATATGACTTCACCCTGGGTGATTTCATAGCCTTCACGACCTGTTAATACATTTGACAAGGTGCTTTTACCGGCACCATTTGGTCCCATGATGGCATGAACTTCGCCAGCATTGACCGTCAGATTGATACCACGCAGAATTTCTTTGCCCTCAATTGATGCGTGTAAATTTTTTATTTCCAACATTTTCATAATTATTCTCTATTCATTTTTTATAGGTTAAGCGGCCTGACCCGCCCAACATGTAGTTATGTAAGTGAACGCTGTTTAACCAACCGAGCCTTCCAACGACAAGCCCAGCAGGTTCTGAGCTTCAACCGCAAATTCCATCGGCAGCTCACGAATAACCTGTTTACAGAAACCGTTGACAATCATTGATACAGAATCTTCCACATCAAGGCCACGCTGTTTGCAATAAAACAGCTGATCTTCACTGATTTTTGAAGTAGAGGCTTCGTGCTCAACCTGAGCACTCGGATTTTTCACTTCAATATATGGAAAGGTATGCGCAGCACATTTATCGCCCATCAGTAACGAATCACACTCCGTGTAGTTACGCGCATTCTCGGCATTGGGTCCAATCCGAACCAGACCGCGGTAGGCATTGGATGATCTACCCGCCGAAATACCTTTGGAGATAATGGTCGAGCTGGTGTTTTTACCCAGATGGATCATCTTGGTTCCGGTGTCAGCCTGCTGCATATTATTGGTAACAGCCACTGAGTAAAATTCACCTACTGAATTATCCCCCTGCAAAATCACACTTGGATATTTCCAGGTAATGGCTGAGCCAGTTTCAACCTGAGTCCAGGAGACTTTTGAACTTTCACCACGGCAGGCTGCACGTTTTGTTACAAAGTTATAAATACCACCTTTGCCGTTTTCATCACCGGGATACCAGTTCTGCACAGTGGAATATTTAATTTCTGCACGATCCAGTGCCACCAGTTCTACTACCGCCGCATGCAGCTGGTTTTCATCACGCATAGGCGCTGTACAACCTTCCAGGTAACTCACATAGGAGTCATCATCAGCAATTATTAACGTCCGTTCAAACTGTCCGGTATTAGCCGCATTGATACGGAAATAAGTGGAGAGTTCCATCGGACAACGCACCCCTTTCGGGATATAGACAAAAGAACCATCGGTAAATACAGCACAGTTCAATGCAGCGTAATAGTTATCTTTATAGGGAACAACACTACCCAGATATTTTTTGACCAGTTCAGGATGCTCATGAATGGCTTCTGAGATTGGCATAAACAGGATGCCCTGCTCGGCCAGTTTATCTTTAAAGGTATTAGAGACTGAAACGCTATCAAACACCGCGTCAACAGCAACCCCTGCCAAACGCGCCCGTTCGTCTAAGGGCACACCCAGCTTTTCATAGGTACGCAATAATTCCGGATCAACTTCATCGAGGCTTTTTGGTCCATCAGTTTTTTTCTTGGGAGCTGAATAATAACTGACTGACTGATAGTCGATTTCAGGATAATGGACGTGTGCCCATTCCGGCGTTTCCATCGTTAACCAATGGCGGAAGGCTTTCAGGCGCCATTCAAGCATGAACTCCGGCTCACCTTTAATAAGGGAGATCTGACGAACTACATCTTCATTCAAACCCGGTGGCAAACTGTCTGATTCAATATCAGTATAAAAGCCAGCTTTGTATTCTTTCTGGGTAATTGCTTCTAGTTGTTGTGTTTGATCATTCATGTTGATCACCATCCTGTAAGGTAACTGTTCTTGCCCTGTAATTGGGCGGGTAAAATTGAACTGTTCGCGGCGCTGAAACTGTTGGCGCCAGCATATCGGCTAACTTGACCTCATCCAGCGCGTGAAATACGGCATTATTGATTTGGTTCCAGTTTGTCTGCACGGTGCAATGCGTTTCCTGATCACAATGCGTAACAGTACTTACGCATTCCGTTAAAGCGATAGGACCTTCAATTGCGGTAATAATCTGCGCGACGGAAATACTGGCGGGATCTCCACTTAATGTATATCCACCCTGCGCGCCACGCTCTGAAGTCAGTAGTCCTCCGGCTGACAACACTTTTAAAATTTTTCGCACCGTCGGCAATGGCATATGCACGGCATCAGATAGCATGTGGGCACTATGCTGTTTGCTTCGGTGCTCGGCTATGTAACTCATCAGCACAATGCCGTAATCAGTCAATTTACTCATGCGTAACATTTGACGCCCTCCTAATTGATACCATTATAGTATCATTTGAACGAATAACCAAGTGTATTACTCGGCTATTCAATCTGAAAGCTGTGAAAAAATATGAGACAATCGCATGGCGAACTTCGCGGCTGATAAGATCTCTAACCCACGCAAGCTAAATTATTTTATTTAAAATTTGAGAGTCATAAGACATGAAACTGAAATATCTCGCTTTCCTTCCCGTTTTATTTGGAGCTAATGTAATGGCAGAAAACGCCACCCTCGATACCGAACAACAAAAACTCAGCTATATCTTCGGCATACAAGTCGGTCAACAAATGATGATGGAAGGTGTAGAGCTTGAAATGGATGCATTCAGTGCAGGTGTTGCCGACATGATGGCTGGCCGTCAACCACAGATGGATCAGGCAACTGCGCAGGAAATCATTGGTAAATACCAGCAGAAAAAATCACAAGAACTGGCTGCAATGATGAACAAAAAACAAGCCGAGTCTAAAGCCTATATGGCAGAAAACGCTAAAAAAGACGGTGTAGTCACAACCGATAGCGGCCTGCAATATGAAATTCTTGAAGAAGGTGATGGCGCAACACCAAAAGCAACTGATAAAGTCATCGCCCATTACGAAGGTACTTTGATTGATGGTACTGTATTTGACAGCTCTATTCAGCGTGGTGAACCAGCAACCTTCCCAGTGAATGGCGTTATTCAAGGCTGGCAGGAAGTCTTGCAGATGATGAAAGAAGGCGGCAAATGGCGCGTGGTCATCCCAGGCAATCTGGCTTATGGTCCACAAGGTGCCGGTGAAATGATTGGCCCCAATGAAACTTTGATTTTTGATATCGAGCTGATTGCGATCACGCAGTGATAATCATTTAAAATCGACTAAAGCCGCCTCCTGGCGGCTTTTTTTATGCTTGCAATAATTGTTTGAAATAGACCCAATCAAAATAGGGCCCGGGATCGGTTTTACGTCCAGGAGCAACATGTTCATGACCAGTAATTCGTTCTTTCGATATTAATGGATAGGCTGCAAACAGAGCTTTGCTCACGGTTGCTAGTTGCTGATATTGATCTTCGGTGAATGCTGTTTCATCATCGCCTTCCATTTCAATACCGATTGTAAAGTCATTACAACGTTCACGCCCTTCCCAACAAGACACTCCTGCATGCCAAGCACGTTTATGAAGCGGGACAAACTGCTGTATAACGCCATCTCGTCTTATCAAGAAATGGGATGACACTTTTAAATGCGCAATCTCTGCAAAATATGGGTGTGCATTCGGGTCAAGCTGGTTTAGAAAAAGATCGGCAATCCAGCCTCCGCCGAACTGTCCAGGCGGTAAACTGATATTGTGAATAATGATGCCGCTGATATCGCTCTCATCAGGACGGTCATCATAATTTGGTGAGGGTAAAATCTCCGCCGCATCCAGCCATCCACTTTGCTTGTCGATAATCACTCATCTCTCCAACATAGGTTTCTGAATAGATTATCAGAGCTTTAACAGTTACCCTATCGTCTGTTTAAATTGAACCCCTAACACTATGACGATTCAGAATTTCATTCCAGCAAATTTTATTACCTCACAAGTCAAACTCTCCCTACTTGAGGATATTGGACAACAAGATCTCACCGCAGATCTTATTCCAGAAAATGCGATAGCCAAAGCCAAACTAATTAGTCGTCAGGATGCTGTTCTATGTGGGCAAGACTGGTTTAATGAAGTCTTCAAGCAGCTGGATCCAAGTATTCAAATCCACTGGTTCTTCAACGATGCCGATTTGCTGCGGGAAAATGCGGTGGTATGTGAACTCTCCGGAAATGCCCGGGCATTATTGAGTGGCGAACGTACCGCTATGAATTTTTTGCAGACGTTTTCCGGTACCGCCACCCATACCAAACTTTATGCTGACATCATCAAAGACTTGCCGGTTAAACTGCTGGATACCCGCAAAACCCTTCCAGGATTAAGGCTTGGCCAGAAATATGCGGTACGTTGTGGTGGCGGAGTTAATCATCGCTTTGGGCTGTATGACGCCATATTGATTAAGGAAAATCATATTCTTGCTGCGGGCTCAATTGCAGCAGCGGTAGCTCAGGCCAAAGCTTTGCATCCAAATGTGTCAATTGAAGTTGAAGTCGAGTCTATGGATGAATTACATCAGGTACTCAATACTGCTGTGGATATTGTTTTGCTGGATAATTTTTCACTGGAGATGCTTCGCGAGGCTGTTGTGATTGCTCAGGGTAAAGTAGCTCTTGAGGCTTCTGGTGGTATTAATAAAGAGACGCTACGAAGTATTGCTGAGACAGGTGTTGATAGAATTTCTGTGGGGCAATTAACCAAAGATTTGCAGGCTGTCGACTTATCGATGCGATTTATTGATTTATAAAAAAGAAAGGCCGCATGAAGCGGCCTTTCTTTTAGCTTAACGATTTGATTACAGAGTAATTTTAAAACCAATCCATCCGGCTCTCGGTGCACCTGCACCAACAAAGCGGGGATCTTCATATTGCTCTAATCCTGCTTCGCCAGGCTCTCCATACAAACCAAAAGATTCATATTCACTGTCAAAAACATTATCAACTCGTCCAAACAGTTCAAAGTTTTTTGTAACCTTGTACCGACCGTGCAAATTTACAATCGTGTAGCCTTCAATCTTCTTATCAACATTGGCTTCATCGCCACGGAAATATTGACTGGAACGATATGAGGCAGTTGATCCCAATGATAATTTCTCGGTTACTGCATAATCTAGACCAATATTAATATTGTGCTCAGGTAAGTTTGGTAAACGATCGCCTTTGCTAACAAAAAAGGTTGTGTCTTCTTCATCAACTTCACGGTTATAAGAAAAGTCATCTTCAAATGCGGCACGAATGTAGGAGTAATGAGCAAACCAGCTCAATCTGTCAACAGCACCATTAGCACTTAACTCAAGACCAGTCCGGGATGTTTTATCAATGTTGTCAAATACCCCTTTGTTCAAAACGGGTGAGTCATCATCTGCTTCATTAAAGAAGAACAAGTCATCTTCAAGCTCAGTGTAAAAGATTCCAGCAGACCAATTTACGCCCTGATTACGGCCACGAAGACCTGCTTCAACAGTTCTTGCTACAACATCATCCAAGGGGGGGTCGGCCAAAAATGCATTCGGATAGGCACATGAATTTTCACCACCTTCAGAACAAGTTAATTCTGACGGAGTTGGGGCACGATTAGATTCACTATAGCTAGCATAAGTTGTCAGATTTTCTGCCAGCTCATAGGTAAGACCTACTGATGGGTTAAAGCGTTTGAAATCATGCGTATTACCGGTTTCATTCAAATCCTGCTCCCCAGCCTTACTGGTACCAGAAATATCGATTGCAATCCAGTTATAGCGCCCACCAATCGTTAGGTCCAATCTATCGTTTAGACTATGGGTGTTAGTAAAAAAGATACTATAGGTATCAGTATTTACCTTACCGTTGACCTGCTCATCCAACAGCATGATACCAGTGCCTTCAGTGCCCCTAGTATCAGTTAAATATGCAATTTCTGAACTCGCAGTGTAATCCACATCGGACTTATCATAAGATACACCTACAGTTAGCTGATTTTCTCTACCAAACAAATCTTTAAAAGAAGTCGTTTGCAGTCCAAATCCAAAACTATCTTGATCAGTTTGACTTTGGTTATTTAGCCCTAACCCCTCAACTTCATCATCGTCAACTTCAACATCGAAATTGGGATTGTTAAAATCTGCAATGTTAATGTCACCTGCACTGGTTCGCACATTTCCGTCATCATCGACAAAAGTACCGCCACCATCAACTTCGAATTCACCACCATCACCATTGAACGAACTACGATCACTTCGACGATAATAGGTATTAGCAGCCACCATCATAGAATCATTTAACCAATGAGTACCGTTAAGTGTAAACATTCGTAATTCATTCTGAGTATTATCAGGGTGTGTAAATACTGCATCACGATCTGCATCGACTAATTCGACTGGTGAGGCACCATTACCATTTAGATCGCTATCAACTGCAGTAATCCCAAAATCCAGGCTGCTGGTGTCATTGCGATAGCTTAAGTTAGAAAAGAACTGTTCAACTCTTGAAGGAGAAAAATCACGCCATCCATCTTCTTTAGTAATTGAGCCCGTCACAAAGTAACCAAAATTTCCGTCATTTCCACCACTTTCGAAAGTGCCGGAGTCACGACCAAACGAGCCCGTATAAGCTTCTAGACTATGACCTTCATGTGTAAAGCCATTTTTAGTTTTGATGGAGAGAGCACCACCCAATGTGTTTAAACCAAAAACAGGATTTGAACCGGAGATTAGATCAATATTCGCTATGGCCGATTCAGGCAGTAATTCAAAGTTAACCGCATCACCAAATGGCTCGTTAACCCGAACACCATCCATATAAACCGATAATCCTTGAGCACTTCCAACCAATGGAGAGGCCGTAAAGCCACGATAGTTTAGGTTTGGCTGAAAAGGATTATTTTGGGCTGAGCTGATATTGACACTGCCCATCGTTCTATTAAGTAAATCAGATATATCTAAACTCTGAATACGCTCTATATCATCAGCGTCAGCAGACTGTGTTTTAGAGGGTATTTTATTTGCCTCTAAACCTACACCACCAATTGGAGTGGTATCAATAACTTCGATATTTTCAAGTTGAAGATCCGGTTCTGCAGCTAAGCTGAGTCCCGGAGTTAATGCACTAGCTAGCAACGCAGGCAGGAGGCCGCGTCGGAATGGAATCGCCATCTTAATCTCCCAGATTTAATATTTGTATTAATTTTTTTATATCGCTTTCTATGAAGCTTAGGGCGATGCTAGCATGACGTTTCGCACATAGAATTAGGAAAAATTCCTAAAACAATAAGGGAAGATTAATCTGTTGATTTTATTAGGAAAACCAGGATAGTTTATTATGCAATTGTACAACTTCACCAATAATCAGTAGCGTTGGTGCGACAGGTTGTTGTTTTTTTGCCAATTCAGGAAGCTCGGCAATAGTACTAGTCCACACCTTTTGATTCTCTGTTGTGCCTTGCTGAACCAGTGCCGCAGGCATATCGGCTTTCATGCCGTGCTGTTGTAGCTTCTGACTAAGAATATCAAGCCCTGCGAGGCCCATATAAACAACCACTGTCTGGCGAGGCTGCACTAAGGCCTGCCAATTCAAATCCAGCTCACCTTCTTTTAACTGGCCTGTTACAAACACACAACTTTGTGAATAATCACGATGTGTTAATGGAATACCGGAGTAGCAAGCAACACCGGAGGCCGCTGTTATTCCCGGCACGACCTGAAAAGGAATTTTCTGTTCAGCCAGCGTGGCAATTTCCTCACCACCACGACCAAATATAAACGGATCTCCACCTTTCAAACGTAAAACACGTTTGCCAGCCTGAGCGTGTTCCAGTAATAGCAGATTTATTTCATCCTGACGCTTGCTGTGCCATGCTCGCTGTTTTCCGACATAAATCATTTCAGCTTCTTTACGTACTAATGCCAGCACTTCCTTGCTCACCAGACGATCGTAAAAAACCACATCGGCCTGCTGCATCAATCGTAAGGCTTTAAAGGTTAGTAAATCGGGATCACCGGGGCCGGCTCCCACCAGATAGACTTCTCCTTGTTGCAAAGCATTATCAGCGGTTTCATCAATCAGGGTTTCGAGGGTTTTGCTGGCCAGTTCATCACGTCCCGCCAATACATGATCGGCGACTGGGCCTTGTAAAACAGACTCCCAGAAACGACGACGCTGTTTAATATGGCCGAACTTTGCCTTCACCCGCTCACGATATTCCCCCACCAGTAAACCCAGTTTACTGTAAGCCGGTGGAATCAGTGTTTCCAGTCTTGCGCGTAATTGTCTGGCAAGAATAGGTGACTGACCACCACTGGATATCGCCACCACAATCGGTGATCGATCCAGAACCGAAGGCAGAATAAAGTCACACATATCGGGTTGGTCAGCCACATTGGTGAGAATATTTCTGGCTTTGGCTTCCTGATAGACCTCAAGATTAACTTTTTCATCATTGGTCGCTGCGATCACCAGCGTTTGCTGATTCAGGTAGCTTGAATCAAATCTATCATTGACCCAACGCAACCTGCCCTTGTAATCAGGCTCTTCCAGCAATTGGCGCGACATCTCTGCAATCTCGGGGGCAACAATGGTTACTGATGCCTGAGCTTTCAACAATAGTGCTGCTTTACGAGCTGCAATTTCGCCCCCCCCAACCACCAGACACTGGCGTTGTTTTAAATCTATAAATATTGGTAAATAATCCATCTAACTTCTATTGTGTTAAGGGTAATTCCACGGCCTGCAAAATATAACCATCGGATAAATTTTGAACAATCGCCACCAGTTTCAGTTTGTCCTGCTGCCATTCAGGTGACAATTTCACTTGATGTTCAATAAAGGTTTCACCAGAATCATCAAGCTCAAATGGACCCAACCATCGACGAACCAGGTTTTGATGATTAAAGGTCTGTCCGGCATTATCTCCACCAAGGACAAGACTGCTGACATCATCCTCCGTAATAGCAAAGTACAGTTTGCTGTGTTGACGATTTTCCTCACCCGTTACCAGGCTTCGGCTATCAATCATCAACTGATCATTAATCAGATAAGCCCTTAAACGAATCTGTGCTTGAGCATCAAATTCATTGAGAAAACTTACTGCTTCAGCGAAATTCGCCCGCCAATTTGGCAGGGACTCGCCACTTAACACAAATTCCGGAGTGTAAATAGTTTGATATCGGTTCAGTCGGGCCAATTGTTTCTGGCGTTCAGAAAATACCGGTTTGGCAAATGCATCTACCCAGCCTTTCTTATCATTCAGATAATCCACATGAAAGCCCAAAACAATATAATCAAGCTCTGCCCGCTGCTGTTGATATAACCAGCGTTCCGCAGGTGGACAAAGGCCACAGCCTTCTGAAGTAAATAATTCCAGTACCGCGGTATGTTTATTACCACTCGACGCCTGCCACCGATCTACTGCCTGAACAGAAAATGGCAGGCATAATAAAAACAGCAATAACACCTTAATCATGGAGAGATTCATATCAGCCTCCTTCAGAGATCACTGAATCCTATTCACTAGGACTCGGTGACACTGCGGAAATTTTCTGCGACATATCCTGAATTTCAGCCAGTTCTCGCAAAACAGCCGTTGCATAACTGCCCGGCCCCAATTCAAACTCTAACAGTAAACTGGTTTCATTGATAAATTGCCATTTAAGATTCTGTGGAAACAATCTCAGCGCACGACGTTCCTGCGATAAACCCAGTTTCTCCAGCTGCTGCTGCCAATCCTGCCAGTCTTTTAATACACTCTGTTCCAGAGCCAGCGTATCATTCTTACTGATAGCTTCCCCCGTACCCCAGAGTGGTCCGGTCGGATGGATGTCCATTTCGTTAATTCGCTTTTCAAGTACGTCATCTTTGGTCTCAGCGACAAAATAACTGGCTCTGGTACCAGCCAACAACATAACGTCACCTGCCAACAGTTGATTCCAGTTGCCTTGACGGATTCTTTCGGCCAGCACCAGATTGAACAGCCAGGAACGCGCTGCTGAAATAATAATACTGCGTTGATTACGCTTTTTCGGCTCGGTCCCTTCTGTGAACCATTGCTCTGCTTTTTTCAGATTATTACCGTGATGACCGAAACGTTGTTCGGCAAAATAATTAGGTACCCCCTGCTCCGCAATTAATTGCAGATTCTGCTCCCAGATATTCATGTCACCGACAATGTCGGTTAATCGCAAACGAAAACGGTTTCCGGCAAGTGCCCCACGTTTTAATTTTTTGCTGTGACGAACCGCTTTAAGAATTTTGATTTGTTCATTTTCAAATGCCAGCCAATCCGGTTCTGGCAACCCCTGTAAATTTACACTGAACCATTGTGAAGTAACTGCATGACGATCTTTAAGCCCGGCGTAACCTACTGCAACGGGTGATACACCGGCAAAACGGGCAATTTCCTGGGCCAGCCAGTCGGTGTTGGTATCGGTTTTTTGCACATACAGCCAGACATGCGACCCTTCGCCCTCCGGCGAAAATGGTAGATGCTCCTCCACTTCAAAATAAACGGCTTTCTCACGTAACTTGGCACCACAGCTTGACGCAGTGGAAGAATGGCGTGGCAGGGACAAATAATCAAAATGTTTCAAACAGATTCAGCCTTTTGGATAAGCGCCACAGCATGAGCCGCTATGCCCTCCTGGCGGCCGACAAAGCCCAGCTTTTCGGTTGTGGTCGCTTTGATATTAATCTCTGAGGACTCAATATGCAGGTCAGTGGCCAGCAATTCTCGCATTTGCGGGATATACGGCGCTAATTTAGGGACTTGTGCTACCACCGTAGAATCGACATTGCTGACCTGCCAGCCTGCCGCTTTCAAATCGTCATAAACACGACGCAAAAGTACCCGACTATCAATTCCTGCGAAGGCCATATCATCATCTGGAAAATGGTGGCCAATATCCCACCAGCCTGCAGCGCCGAGCAAAGCATCACATATTGCATGAATCAACACATCCCCATCGGAGTGAGCCTCCAGTCCATGCGTATGAGGGATATTTACGCCACCTATAATTAACGAACAGTTCTCAGCAAACCGATGTACATCATAACCGTGGCCGATTCTCACGCAGCTTCTCCATTATTCTGTTGTTGTAAAAAGAGCGCTGCTAATGCCAGATCCTGTGGCAGAGTAATTTTGATATTGTCAGCATGGCCAGCTACCATTTTGGGTACTAAGCCCATAAACTCCATTGCACTGGCCTCATCTGTAACATTGATATTACATTGTTTCGCTTGAGTTAATGCCTCAGCCAAACCTCTCAAACGGAACATCTGAGGAGTGGATGCTCGCCATAATCCAGTTCGATCTACTGTTGCTTCAATGGTGTTATCTGTATTCACACGCTTGATCGTCTCACTTAGCGGCACACCTAAAATACCGCCCACCGGATCATCGCTTAATTGCTGCAACATGGAATCAATATCACTGTGCCGAATGCAGGGTCGTGCTGCATCATGTACCAGGACCCAGGGATCCTGCCGGGTAAGATTTTTTAAAAATTCCAACGCATTGCTCACTGAATCTGCCCGATGCTCACCCCCCAGTGTTGTATGGATGGGCCAGTGTGATGGCAGATTCAATGAAGGCCAGTAGGGATCATTGGCTGAAAGCGCGACAACGACCCCTTCAATTGCAGGATGACTGATAAGCCGTTGCAGACTATGAACAATTACTGGTTGATTATTCAGTAGTAGATACTGCTTAGGGCGATCGGCCTGCATTCTGCTGCCGATCCCTGCAGCAGGCACCACCGCCCAGACTTTATTGTTCATCATCATCTGGAAGTTCGATTATGTGAAAAAAGGTCTCTTCTGGCTTAACCATACCCAGTTCACTGCGAGCACGCTCTTCCAACGCATCCAAACCGCTTTTAAGATCAGCAACTTCTGCCGCCAGTACCTGATTACGCTCTTCAAGTTTTGCATTATCAATACGCTGTTTTTCAACTGTGTGATGAAGTCTTAACAAAGCTGGTAAGCCATCATGACTCAACCACAATCTGTATTGCAGCATGACAAAAATTAACGTCAGCACAATCAGTACTGTTTTCATACGTCAAACTTCACTGACAGGCGAAAGCCCGCAACCCCGGATAAATTGCTGCAGCGCCCAGTTCAGCTTCAATACGCAGCAACTGATTATATTTTGCTACCCGGTCTGAACGCGACATTGAGCCAGTCTTGATTTGACCACATTGGGTGCCCACCGCCAAATCAGCAATAAACGTATCTTCAGTCTCGCCACTGCGATGGGATGCAATTGATTTATAGCCTGCTTCAGCGGCCATATTCATTGCATGAAGTGTTTCACTCAACGTGCCAATTTGATTCAGCTTAATCAAGATCGCGTTGGCCACCTTGGCTTCAATGCCCTTCTGCAGAATCGCACTGTTGGTAACAAATAAATCATCACCCACCAATTGAATACGATCCCCTAAACGATCGGTCAGCAACTTCCATCCCTGCCAGTCATTTTCATCCATGCCATCCTCAATGCTGATGATTGGATATTTGTTGCACCAGTTTTCCAGCAAATCGGTTAATTCAGCCGCAGTGAGACTACGCTGTTCGGATTCCAGACGATACATACCGTCTTTATAAAACTCGGAACTGGCGACATCCAGCGCGATCATGACATCACGGCCCGGCTCATAGCCGGCCTGTTTGATGGCTTGCATAATCAGTTCCATAGCGGCTTCATTTGACGCCAGATCGGGGGCAAATCCACCTTCATCACCCACAGCGGTATTAAGACCCTGGGCTAATAAAACTGCTTTTAACTGATGAAATACTTCTGCTCCGGCACGAATGGCTTCTTTGAAGCTTTTGGCACCGACTGGCACAATCATGAATTCCTGAAAATCAACACTATTATCAGCGTGTGATCCACCATTGATAATGTTCATCATCGGTACCGGCAAGGTCACCGCCTTATCTCCACCAAGATAGCGATATAAAGGCAAACCCTGTTCATCCGCACCGGCTACTGCCGCCGCCATGGAAACCGCCAGAATTGCGTTGGCGCCAAGACGTTGTTTATTATCAGTACCATCACAGGCAATGAGTTTTTCATCTAGGCTGGATTGATCGAGACAATCCATTCCAACAACAGCCGCACGTAACTCAGTATTGATTGCTTCAACAGCTTTGGTTACGCCTTTGCCCAGATAACGTGACTTATCGCCATCACGTAACTCAATCGCTTCACGTTCGCCAGTTGAAGCACCTGAAGGTACAGCTGCTCTTCCCATAGCACCACTGGCAAGAATAACGTCAGCTTCGACCGTAGGATTACCACGAGAATCAATGATCTCACGGCCACGAACATCTATAATTTTACTCATAATTGTCTCCATCTATAGTTGAAGTTGCCAGACAATAACCCTGTTCTGGCATGCCACCTGTTACAGGTAGGCGTCTTCAATAAAGTCTTGTTGTTTAACTGTTTTATCGATAGCAATCAGCGTTTCCAGTAAAGCCTGCATTTTATGCAGTGGCCAGGAATTCGGTCCATCACTGAGGGCTTTTTCAGGATCCGGATGCGTTTCCATGAACAAGCCAGCAATGCCAGCCGCTACTGCAGAACGTGCCAGTACAGGTACAAACTGTCTCTGGCCACCGCTTTTGCCACCCTGACCACCAGGTTGCTGCACTGAGTGGGTGGCATCGAATACTACCGGGCAATCCATATGACGCATGGTCGGTAAACCACGCATATCTGAAATCAATGTGTTATAACCAAATGAAGTACCACGTTCACATAACATGATCTGCTGGTTACCCGTTGATTTGGCTTTATCCGCGACATGCTGCATATCCCATGGCGCCAGAAACTGGCCTTTTTTAATGTTTACCGGTAATCCCTGGCTGGCAACATTAATAATAAAATTGGTCTGACGACATAAGAAAGCTGGGGTTTGCAATACATCGACCACACTGGCAACTTCTGCCAGCGGAGTGTCTTCATGAACGTCTGTCAGAATAGGGAGGCCGAATTCTTTTTTAACCTTTTCCAGAATCGCCATACCCGCTTCAAGACCAGGACCGCGATAGGTATTAGTAGAAGTACGATTGGCTTTATCGAATGAGGATTTGTAGATAAAAGGGATACCCAGTTTGTCTGTCATCTCTTTTAACTGACCAGCCACATCCATGGTCATTTGTTCACTTTCGATAACACAGGTGCCGGCAATCAAAAACAACGGTTGTTTACCACCAACTTCATGACCACATAATTGCATTACTGCTGTCCTCGTTTTTTATGATTCGCCACCGCAGCATTGATAAAACCTTCAAATAATCGATGTCCGTGTCTTGGAGTGGAGGTGAACTCTGGATGGAACTGACAGGCCACAAACCAGGGATGGCCTGGAATCTCGACCATTTCTGCCAGCGAGTTATCTTTTGACATGCCAGAAAACAGTAATCCGGCATCTTCCAGTTTCTGTTTGTAATTATTGTTGAACTCATAACGATGACGATGACGCTCAACGATTTCATCAGCACCGTAAATCTGTTGTGCCAGAGATCCTGGTTTCAGTACACAGGGATAACCGCCCAAGCGCATGGTGCCACCCAGATCTGAATCATGATCACGCTGTTCTACACTGCCATCCTCTTTCTGCCATTCTGTAATAAGACCTATCACAGGATCTGGCGTATTAGGTTCAAACTCGGTACTGAAAGCCTGTGTCAGGCCTGCTTTATGACGAGCATATTCGATGACGGCCACCTGCATCCCCAAACAAATTCCCAGATACGGGATATTGTTTTCGCGGGCAAACTGGGCGGTTGAAATCATACCTTCGACACCACGTTTTCCAAAGCCGCCAGGCACCAGAATGGCATCCATATCGGCAATACTGTTGGTGCCATTTTTCTCGATCATTTCAGAATCGACATAATGCACATTGACCTTGGTACGGGTATGAATACCGGCATGAACCAAGGCTTCGGAAAGGGATTTATAGGCTTCGGTCAACTCCATATATTTGCCGACCATGGCTATATTGACTTCACCCTGCGGGTTGGAGAGATTTTCATAAACCTGCTGCCACTGACTCAGATCGGCCGGTTTAGCATCAAGTCCCAGTTGTTTCACCACAATGTCATCAAGACCTTGTTTGTGTAACTCCATTGGTATCTTGTAAATGCTGTCTACATCAATACAGGTGATAACCGATTTTTCAGGCACATTGGTAAACAATGAAATCTTGCGGCGTTCGGATTCCGGTAGGGGACGATCCATACGACACAGCAAAACATCCGGTTGAATACCGATAGTGCGCAGTTCTTTTACGGAATGCTGAGTGGGTTTGGTTTTGATTTCACCGGCAGAAGCAATATAGGGCACCAATGTCAGATGAATAAACAAGGCACGATCACGGCCTAATTCAGTGGCCATCTGACGAATGGTTTCCAAAAACGGTAATGACTCAATATCGCCGACCGTTCCACCGATTTCCACCAGTGCAACATCGGCATCGCCAGCGCCTTCATAAACACAGCGTTTGATTTCATCGGTTATATGCGGAATGACCTGCACCGTATTGCCAAGATATTCTCCCCGGCGTTCTTTACGGATAACATTTTCATAGATTTGGCCAGTCGTATGGTTATTGCGGCTGGTCATATTGGCATCAATAAATCGCTCGTAGTGACCTAAATCCAGATCGGTTTCAGCACCATCATCCGTTACAAACACCTCACCATGTTGCAGTGGGCTCATTGTTCCGGGATCAACGTTGATGTAGGGATCGAGTTTAATCATTGTGACCTTCAGGCCACGAGCTTCTAGAATCGCTGCCAGTGAAGCCGCCGCGATTCCCTTACCGAGAGACGACACAACACCACCAGTGACAAATATAAATTTAGTCATATTATGGAGAGTTTTTGCAATAGCGGTGCAGCCAGAATAGCCACACTCAAAAATATCGTCATAAAGTATCAGAATTGCCCGAGTCGCTCAATCAAAATATCCCCATCAAGTCTGTTCAATCACTGGTAACCAGCCAGTTTCATCGGATAAAGGCTTGGCTGTTTCTGCACAGGCATACCCAACAATTGCGACTAATTGCTGGTTGGCAAACAACAACGGAATTGAATCGCGTTGCCAAACCGGGATTTGCCATTCCTGGAACAACTTTTTTAATGATTGATGATGAGACTTGCCAGCTAGCTGGATTTTTTCTCCACCCTGACGAAACGTTAATGCTAAACCAGAGCGAAACAATTCGGCACGAATCCCTTCTCCCCTTGCAGCTTTCCAAACTAACTGATGCTCAGCATCCAACAATATGGGCTGTTGATCGTAAAGCAGATTCACGGATGAAGCCGGTAAAGGATGTTGTCTTAACCAACTGATATAAAGTGTGTTCTGATACCGTCTGGCAATGTATTGGCTCCAACTGACCTGAGGCTGCCCATCTGCTGCGGCTTGACAGACTTCCATTAAAATCCGTTGCAAATTTATGCTTGACGGCAGCACCATATTTAACTTTTTTATAAAAAATCGCAGCACATTGCGTTGCCTTGGCTCACTCAAAGCCTGCAATTTGGTAATGTTTAAACTGCCATCAATTGAATTAGCTTCAACAGAAATTAAATCTTGTTGCGCTATCTCATCCAACAGAATTTGGCTTTCCTGCAGGTTATTTGCTGAACGTGCCAGATTTCGGTTTAAGGCAGGCCAACGTTGTTGTAACAATGGCCAGATTTGATGACGTAGGAAGTTACGATTTATCTGGGTATTTTGATTACTGGGATCTTCAATCCACTGCAACTGATGTGTTGTTGCGTATTCAAATAACGCTTCTCTGGAAATAGTCAACAATGGCCGAACAATCTGCATTTTCTGCCATTGAGAAATTACTTTCATCGCTCCTAATCCACGAGTGCCAGCCCCTCGCAGTAATTGCAGCATCAAGGTTTCAGCCTGATCTTGCAAATGTTGTCCAGTTAGCAAAATGCCATCATCGTTAATCAGTTGATGAATAGCTTGATAACGCGCAGTCCGTGCGGCCGATTCAAGGCCTGACTGATTAATATCTGTAACTGTCACTTTCAAGCAGTGAAAAGGCATGTGTAATGAAGCAGCAACCTGTCGACAGTGTTCAGTCCAACGGGCAGATTGAGATTGCAGCTGATGGTCGACATGCACGACCTGTATTTTTTGGGGAAACTGCTCACGATGTGTTGCCAGAAAATGCAGCAGCACATGGGAGTCCATACCACCGCTGTAGGCCACCCATAAAGTAGAAGATCCGCAATATTTGCGGATCTTCTGAATAACTAATTCTGTGTCAAAAGACACTTGTATAAACCAGGGCCTGTTTATCCTTCAAAGGCACCATAATTAAGCAAACGTTGTTGACGGCGTTTAACCAGTTCATCAACCGGCATCGCCTGTAACTGTTTAATTTTAGTATTGATTGCTGTTTTCATATTTGCCATCAGTGCTTCAGGATCACGATGCGCACCACCCAGGGGTTCTTTGACAATTTCATCGATTAACCCCAGGGATTTCAGACGATCTGAAGTCACGCCAAGTGTTGCGGCAGCATCAGAAGCTTTTTCAGCGCTCTTCCAAAGAATGGAGGCACAGCCTTCCGGTGAAATAACCGAATAAATACTGTATTGCAGCATCATCAAATGGTCAGCAACACCGATTGCCAGCGCACCGCCTGAGCCACCCTCACCGATAACGGTGCTGATGATGGGGGTTTTTAATTTAGCCATTTCAAACAGATTCCGAGCAATGGCTTCACTCTGACCACGCTCTTCAGCACCGATACCGGGATATGCACCTGGCGTATCAATAAAGGTCAATACTGGCATACCAAAGCGTTCAGCCAGTTTCATCACCCGTAACGCTTTACGATAGCCTTCAGGGCGTGGCATACCGAAATTACGAGCCACTTTTTCTTTGGTATCACGACCTTTCTGATGACCAATAACAATCACCGGCTGGCCATTGAAACGGCCCATTCCGGTAATTAATGCCTGGTCATCGGCGTAGGCGCGATCACCATGCAATTCTTCGAAGTCAGTGATCAGATATTTGATGTAATCGAACGTATAAGGTCGCTGCGGATGGCGAGCCATTTGGGTGACTTGCCATGGCGTCAATCCGGAAAAAATCGAGCGCGTAAGCGATTCACTTTTTTCCTTAAGCTTCTGAATTTCTTCGGTGATATTCAGATCGCTGTCATTGCTCATGTAGCGAAGTTCGTCGATTTTAGCTTCCAGCTCGGCAATAGGCTGCTCGTAGTCAAGGAAATTCAACTGCATTACAAAATTACCTTCGAATCAAAATAGTTCGATTATACACGCACTAGGGCTTGTTGATCTTTCATATCTACCACTGCTGACGACTATGAAAGATCAGCAAGCCCTATATTTACGCTCAGCTGAGGATTAATTCGTCTTCTGCATCGCTGTCATCATGGGTTGCCCCCATACGGATTTCCAGACTGAGGTCATTACGTGAATCGGCATTACGCAATGCATCCTCCTGAGAAATCTTGCCTTGCCGATACAGTGTCAACAACGCCTGGTCAAAGGTAATCGTCCCCGGTTCACTACTTTCTTTCATCGCATCCTTGATCGCACCGATCTGACCTTTATTAATCAATTCAGCGATATATGGCGAGCTGAGCATGACCTCCACCGCCGGCACCAGATTGCCATCCTGCACCGAAGGTAATAAACGCTGCGAGATGATGGCACGCAAATTCAGTGACAGATCCATCAGGATCTGACGATGCATCATTTCCGGGAAAAAGTTAATGATCCGATCCAGCGCCTGATTTGCATTATTAGCGTGCAAGGTCGCTAAACACAGATGACCGGTTTCAGAGTAATTGATAGCGTGCTTCATGGTGTCCATGTCGCGGATCTCACCAATCAGAATGACATCGGGTGCTTCACGCAAGGCATTTTTTAATGCATTTTCGTAAGAAAGAGTATCAATACCGACTTCGCGCTGTTGCACAATTGATCGCTGATGGGAATGCACAAATTCCAGTGGATCTTCAATGGTCAGAATATGTGATCCGGAATTTCGATTTCGATGACCAATCATTGCGGCCAACGTAGTGGACTTACCACTGCCGGTGGCACCGACAACTAGAATCAAACCACGTTTTTCCATCACCACATTACCCAGTACCGGTGGCAAACTCATTTCTTCAAAATTTGGAATATGGGTGCGAATATAGCGAATAACCATGGAGACTTCGCCACGCTGCCGGAAGATATTGACCCGGAACCGGCCAACGCCATGGACTGGAACGGCAAAATTCATTTCCAGATTTTGTTCAAATTCAGCTATCTGTTGCTGATCCATTAATGAATAGGCGAGCTCTTTGACTTCACCTGTCAGCATTTTTTTACTGCCAACGGGGCGTATCACCCCTTGAATTTTGACTTGCGGTTCGGTCGCAGTACAAAAAAACAAATCTGAGGCTTCCTTATCAGCCATCAGTTTCAGGTAAGGCATCATTTCCACGTCAGCAATCCTTAGAATAAACGTTTGAGTTGCATTAATCGTACACGATTGACATCAGCCAACAAAGCGGATTAAGTCGCTTAATAGCGCACCGTCACAGTTTCACTAATTGGTAAATCTGCCAGCTCTTTCAACAGGGTATCCGATGGAGTGATTTGCCAGTCATGCCCCAGTCGGATCAATACTTCAGCATCCTGATTAACATACTTGAGTTCCACTGGAATTACACCACCACAAAATGGTGACATCACAGCTTGCATCTGCGAAATCCATTGTGCATCCTCACCTTGCTGCTTCACCGTCAATTGGACTGACTTACCAAATAATTCACGGGCTTTCTGTAAATCATAAACTGACTCTGCCGTACCAGCGAGACCGCCACTGAAATTATCCTGGCCAATCTTGCCCTGAATCACCACCAATTTATCCGGTTGTATAACACTTTGATATTGCTCATAGACATCGCCAAAAACCCGCACTTCCAGGCGGGCTGTCTGATCATCCAGAGTAATAAACGCCATACGGCTGCCGTTTTTGGATTTCATCGTACGAATGGCCACAATCAAACCAGCAGTCAGTAATGGAATTTCATTACGTTGATAGCCTTTGGATTCAGGCGCATCCAGCTCACTGATTTTTTTTGGAATAAATTGGGCCAGCTCGGCAGCATAACGATCGATGGGGTGTCCGCTTAAATATAACCCCAGTGTTTCTTTCTCAGCACGTAATAACTGCTCTTCCTGCCATTCAGGCACATCTTCCAGCAAATCAGTTTGCGGTTGATCGGCATGAGATGGTTCAGCCAGGCCAAACAAATCATTCTGCCCACTGGCGGCATCACGCCGATGCTGCTCTGCAATCTGCATCGCCCGGCTGAGGCTGGATTCAAGACTGGCTCGATGTCCGCCAAGTGAATCAAATGCACCCGCTTTAACTAAAGATTCCATCACTCGGCGGTTGATTTTTTTCAGCTCAACCCGACGACAGAAATCAAATAATGAGGTAAATGCTTCGCCCTGCTCGCGTTCTGAAACAATACCTGCCAGTGCCGATTCACCTACCCCTTTGATGGCGCCCATGCCGTAACGGATAGTGGTTTCATTTTCTACGGTAAACTGGATTTTGCTGAAATTAACATCAGGCGGTAATACCGTCAGATTCATATCCCGGCATTCATCAATCAGGCCGACAACTTTATCCGTGTTGTCCATATCCGCTGATAATACTGCCGCCATAAACGCTGCTGGATAATGGGCTTTCAGCCAGGCCGTTTGATAGGCAACCAATGCATAAGCAGCTGAATGCGATTTGTTAAAACCGTACTCAGCAAACTTTTCCATCAAATCGAAAATCGGTCCTGCAGTGTTTTCCTCAATGCCACGATTTTTAGCACCTTCCAGGAAAATCTGTCGTTGCTTGGCCATTTCTTCGGGCTTTTTCTTACCCATCGCCCGGCGCAGCATATCGGCTTCCCCCAGACTATAACCGGCCAGAACCTGGGCGATTTGCATAACCTGTTCCTGATAAACGATTACCCCATAGGTAGGTTTCAGAACGGGTTCGAGATCGGGATGCGGATAATCGACTTTGGCCCGGCCATGTTTACGATTAACAAAGTCATCGACCATGCCCGATTGCAACGGCCCGGGTCGGAACAATGCCACCAAAGCGATAATATCTTCAAAATTATCCGGCTGCAGTCGCTTGATAAGCTCTTTCATACCGCGCGATTCCAACTGGAATACCGCAGTGGTTTCACACCGTTTTAATAAGTCGTAACTGGGTTTGTCATCCAGCGGCAGCAAGGTGATATCAATCTTGTCCGCCTCGTCAGCTGACAACATCGCTTTTACATTTTTAACCGCCCAGTCAATAACAGTCAGGGTTTTCAGGCCCAGAAAGTCAAATTTAACCAGACCGACACTTTCAACGTCGTCTTTATCATATTGCGACACCAGACCAGCGCCATTCTGTTCACAATATAACGGTGTGTAATCAGTCAGTTTTTTCGGTGCGATGACCACACCACCGGCATGTTTACCGACGTTTCGGGTCAGACCTTCCAGCTGCAATGCCAAATCAATCAGCGTGCGAACGTCTTCTTCCTTGTCGTAACGTTCTTTAAGCTGAGGCTCTTGTTCCAGCGCCTTGCTCAGAGTCATTTTCAGTTCAAACGGCACCAGCTTGGCCAGTTGATCGACCATGCCATAAGGATGACCCAAAACACGGCCGACATCGCGCAATACCGCTTTGGCGGCCATGGTGCCGAAAGTAATGATCTGCGAGACATGATCCCGACCATAATGCCGGGACACATAATCGATAACGCGATCCCGGCCATCCATGCAAAAGTCGACGTCAAAGTCAGGCAGTGATACACGCTCCGGATTCAAAAACCGTTCAAACAGCAGATCGTATTGCAGCGGATCTATATCGGTAATTTTTAAAGCATAGGCCACCAGAGAGCCTGCACCGGAACCCCGTCCAGGTCCTACCGGAACCCCGTTATTCTTGGCCCAGCGAATAAAGTCGGCAACGATTAGAAAGTAACCTGGAAAGCCCATTTCATTGATAACGTCGAGTTCAATCTGCAGCCGTGATTCATATTCAGGGCGCTTTTGTTCACGCTCTGCCTCATCCGGAAACAACACCGGTAATCTTTCAGCAAGCCCCTCAAATGATTCCTTGGAGAAGAATTCCGCCAGTGTCATGCCATCAGGTACCGGGAAATCCGGCAGATAATGTTCGCCCAGTGTTAATTCAACATTACAGCGTTTGGCGATTTCGACCGTGTTGGTGATGGCTTCCGGAATATCGGCAAACAAATGCACCATTTCTTCCGGACTACGCAGATATTGCTGTTCGGAGTACATTCTTGGGCGACGCGGATCATCAAGCAACCGGCCTTCATTAATACAGACCTTGGCTTCATGGGCTTCAAACTGATCCGGAGTTAAAAAGCGCACATCGTTGGTCGCCACCACCGGCAAGTCGAGCTCACTGGCCAGTTGCAACGCCTGTTGAATATAACGCTCTTCATCATCGCGGCCAGTTCGCACCAGCTCCAGATAAAAGCGATCTGGAAACAACTGCATCCAATGTCTGGCCAATTGTTCAGCTTCTGTTTGTCGACCGCCCAACAAGTCACGGCCTAACAACCCTTCACGCCCGCCACTTAAACAAATCAACCCGTCAGTTTGTCCATCAAGCCATTCAGGTTCCAGCATTGGCACACCTAAATGCTGTCCTTCTGTATAGGCTCTTGAAATCAATCGTGACAAGTTGTGATAGCCCTCCATCGTGCTGCACAGCAACACCATACGCAGGCTTTTTTTGCTGTCACTGCTGTCCCGCAGCCGGATATCGGCACCAAGAATAGGTTTGACCCCGGCTTGCATTGCAGCGCTGTAAAGTTTTACGGCGGCAAACAGGTTATGTTGATCGGTAATGGCAATTGCAGGCATGCCAGAGGCAGCCGCTGCCTTGACCAGCGGTTTGATACGGACCAGTCCGTCAACCAGAGAATAATCAGTGTGTAAATGCAGGTGTACGAATTGCGAGGTCATTAGACAGTTTTTTAATTCAAAGCAAAATGATAACACTGCCGACTGGCGGTGTAGGGAGAATCAGCCGAAAAAATATCAGGCAAGATCCAGTTGCCGATCAGTATCAGGAGCATAATTGGCAACGCTATAAACCGCCTGTTTCCATTGCTCGCTTGCCATTAGCGTCTCGCGGTCAATCGGGTGACGACCATGCAATCGAACCAGACGCATATGTCTTAGCGGATCGGCATCACATTTAAGGTTATCCAGCACACTTTCAACTTCTGAGGGGTTATTGCAAAGTAGCAACAAGTCACAACCCGCAGCTAAAGCAGCTTCTGCACGAGCTGTACTATCTCCCATAATGGCAGCACCTGCCATACTCAGATCATCACTGATGACTGCACCCTGGAAGCCCATACGCTTACGCAGAATTTCCTGGATCCAATAGGGTGAAAAGCCAGCCGGCAAACTGTCGCATTTTTCATAAACAATATGTGCTGGCATGATGCCCGCCAAGGTTTGTGAGCAAAGTTGCCTAAATGGCAGCATATCAGCCTGCCACATATCTTCCAGATAGCGTTTATCGATCGGCAGACCTGAATGCGAGTCGACTTCCACGGCACCATGACCAGGAAAATGTTTACCAACAGCTGCCATGTAAGCCTGTTTCATGCCGCTGATATAAGCAGCAGCCAGTTTGGTAACCGCTTGTGGATCCCGATGAAATGCACGATCACCAATTACCTCACTGATACCGTAATCCAGATCCAGAACCGGTGCAAAACTGAAGTCCACTCCCACGGCACGAAGTTCTGCCGCCATTAACCAACCGGTTACTTCGGCTTGTTTAAGGGATTGTTGAGGATGTTGCATGTAATGCTGGCCTAACGTGCCAACAGGTGGAAGCCGGCTGAAGCCTTCACGAAACCGTTGTACCCGTCCACCTTCATGATCCACAGCAATGATGAGATGTGGTTGACGTATTGCGTGGATTTCAGAAGTCAGTGCAGCAATTTGTTCCGGAGATTCATAATTACGGCTGAACAGGATGACACCGCCAACCAATGGATGTTGAAGAATTTCTCTTTCTTTCTCACTGATCGTTACGCCGATCAGATCCACCATCAACGGGCCTAATGTCATGTAATTACCTTATTCGTGAATGAGGACTTTCAAACCGGGTTTGACCAGATCAAACAACGTCAGCAAATCCTGATTGTGCATGCGGATACAACCGTGGGATTTAGCGATGCCCATTGGCTCGCTATCCGGTGTGCCATGTATGTAAATATAGCGACGCATTGTATCAACATTTCCCAGTCGATTCCTGCCAAGTTCCAGTCCGCTTAACCAGATTATGCGCGTTAAAATCCAGTCTTTCTCGGGAAACTGTTTCGCCAGCAGTGGTGAAAAAATTTCACCAGTAGGCCGTCTGCCACGAAACACGGTATTAACCGGTTGCCCCTCACCAATACATGCCCTGATTATATGCCAGCCTCTGGGAGTGCATCCTGAACCTTCCTGTTCACCGGGTCCATTTAAAGCCGTTGAAACAGATGCAGAAAACAGCACCTTGTCATCCCTTATTAGCTGGCAACGCTGCTGAGACAGAGAAATGTCGAGAAAAAGATTTGTCATGGTTAGATTTAAATTCAACTTGCTATTGGTCAATGACGTGTCGAACGATACGCCCGCGATACACCAAACCAAGTGTATATCTGTGATGCGGTCAGCAGCAACAAACCCACCATTGCTACCCATAGGAAATAGTCTGCCAGTGATTCACGCGGCATTTTGCGTTCGACTAGTAACGTCTGATAATGCTGTTGATCAATATTCTTCATGGCTGCTGCAAATTCATCGAGCGAACCAGCCTCAAAAGCCTGATAAGGAACCGACAGGCTTTTGAAAAAAGTATGTAAATGTCTTTCCGGTGCTCCCTGCCAGAGCACGCTTTCACCGGGCATTGCGTCAAGTGTCATGCCACTGACGGAACGCAGATAGATCCAATATAAACTGAGATTATTGTCCTGTAATATCTGGCTAATCCGTTGTTCCTGCTCAGCGGATAAAATTTGTCCTCCATCGGAAATCAACAACACAATACGCGCTCCCCGATAGACTTCTCCATCAAACATTTCACCTGCTTTTTTTAATGCCACAGAGATATCGGTTTTGGTCAATCCGCGGCCTAACCCTCCTGCTTCAATAGTGGCCAGTGTGGTTTCCTTACTGTAGGTTAATGGCAAAATTCCGCTTGCCTGTTCACTGAAAAACACATAGCCAAAACGGTCATCAGGACGACTGGAAACAAACTCGGTCAAATAATAACGGGCAACACTACGCTTGCTTTCCTTGAAATTCATTTTAGTGGAGAGACGATAGGTGTGACGGCGAGCAAAAGGCTGATCCATACTGCGACTGCGATCCAGCAAAATAATGACTTCTGCTCCCTGTCCACTGCGCTGCACCGTATGTTCAGGGATATGTGGTTCTGCAACCGCCATGATTAATGCAGCAATCACAATCGATGCCATTACACGCAGTGTATAACCCATGACTGTGGAAACAGTATCGTGAGGTAATAATGATTCCCAGACAATTTGCTTTTCAGTATTACGACTTACCCACGGCAGCAGCGCCAGTGGCAATAAATAAAGCAGATATGGATGTGACCAACTCATGCTTTACAGACAATCAAACAGGTTAGAGAAGTTTCAATATTGAAATTCCATTTCGCCTGATAAAAAAGGTAAACTCCAGCTTACTCATGCTGTTTGGTGAACAGACTGTAAGGTAAAAATACCAGAAGCAGTAAAATTAAGGCGATTGATGCCAACCAGACAAACAAATCATATTTGACCGGTTGCTGGCGGGTGTCAGAAATTTTCTGCATTTCTTTGATCAATTTCTGTGGGGATGTTGGTGAAGAAATAAACTCAAAGCCAACCCGTCTTGAGACCGTTTCCATATGAGACTTCTTCTGCGAAGATAAATGTTCTGTCCGCGGACGGTTATTATTGAGCTCGGCCGCATCTCCTCGACTTGATGCGTACACATCTTTATGCATAACCTCGTTGATCTCCCAATATCCCTCTATTTCACCAAACTCATTGGTTTTTGGAATAGGCACCAGATCACTCCCCCCAATACCGACGATCACTCCAGGTACTTCGCCTGGTGTGTCAGTGAATTTGGGAAAAAGTGTTTCATGAACCGGTGGCGCTTCATGACCATCAGTTAAAAATACAACCGTTGGCTGTGGGGTAATTTCTTTAGCCTGACGAATCGCTGTATAGAGCGCTTTGGATACTTCACTGGAACGAGCCCACGCCATCGTTGGATGAAATTGAGACAGCATCTGCATCAGATCATGATAATTGGCACAGACTTCAACGGGCGTCATCAGAATCAGGCTGCGAGCTTCACTGAAAATTGCCAGGCCGGCATGAGAACCACATGGCATACTCAAAATTGACTGACGGGTATATTCCTTGGCCCAGTCCAGTCGAGTAATGGTTTCACTGCCAAAGCTAACATCTTCCACGTTCATACTGTCGGTTATATCAATGACAAATAGACTGTCCATCACCTCTATTTCGCGATCCACCGGAGGTAACCATAGAGCCGCCATAATCATTAACAGACTGATCAGCATGACCAGAGCTGTTAAAAATATACGTTTAGGATAACTCAGCCTCATGGTAAATCAACCTTGAATGCCTTGGTTTCAATACTGCGCTCGCTGTAGATCTCCTGCTTTTTAAAATTACCATCTACTTCAGGATCTTCTGGCACTAAACGCAGTGCTACCTCAAGATTAAAGCGGGCATCCCAGAAATCCGGCTGTTGTTTCAGAGCACTGCGATAATCCTGTTTAGCTAATTCAACCAGTGGAATCATTTGCGGATCATTGCCATCCATTGCTATCGCTTCACGTAAATTGATGTTGCCACGATTGAAATAGGCAGCAGGTAACAACTCTGTTTGCTGGCTGCCAAGAACCAAGGTGTATTGCTCTAAAGCTGCATCGTTCTCGTTTTGTTCAACCAGATAGCTGCCTTGTGCAAAATGTGCCCGAGGATGCTCCGGAATCGTTTCATATTGTTCGGGAGCAATGACAAAAGCTTCAACTCTTTTTTGCTGCCATAACTGCCAACTTGATAACAACATCACACCAATGCTGATAACAAAAATCGACAGCAACACCCAGCGTAATAATTTTAATGTGTTACTCATGTGCTTTTCGAACTCCCCAGTAACTATATAGATGTGAACTTGCCAACGGCAGCATGGCGAGCAACGCTAACCATAAAAACCAGTCTGCCTTGGGTTCGTGCGGCACCAGCTCTTCGACAATCAAGGTCTGATATTGCTGTTCGTCAATTTCATCCATCGCCGCAGCAAACTCTTCCAATGATCCAGCTTCAAATGCCCGATAAGGAATGCCAATACTTTTAAAGAACTCATGAACTTTACGCTCGGGCAGATCGGTATAGAGAATATTGTCATTTTCCGATGGTTCCAGCGTCATGCCTTGTCTGGCTTTGAGATAAATCCAGTAAATACTAAGATTCATCTCCTTGTAACGTTTGGTGATTAATTCCATGGCTTCATCGGTCATTAACTGACCACCATCAGAGACCAGTAAAACAATTCGCGAACCACGATAGGGCTGATCCTCAAACATTAAAGCCGAATTCATTAACGCATCAGCCAGGTTGGTATCGGATAAACCCTTACCTAAAGAGTTTGCTTCAATCGTATTGAGAATAGCTTCTTTACTATAGGTCAGTGGTAACAGATTGATCGAATTCGTACTGAAGAAAACAAAACCAAACCGATCATCGGGACGTTTTTTTACAAACTCAGTCAGATAGGTTCGTGCAACCCGACGTTTGGAATTGTCGCCTGCAACAGAATAATTAGCAGCCTGAGTGGTCACAGCAAACGCATCGTCCATACTACGACTACGATCCAGCAGTAATACAATCTCAGCTCCCTCACCAAACCTCTCCACAGTTCGTTCCGGTATAGCCGGGCTGGCAACAGCGAGCAATAAAGCAGCAATAACCACGGAAGACAACACTTTCAACGTCAGGCTAATAGTTCGGGATAACGGGTCGTGTGGTACTAGCGCTGTCCAGGCCACCGTTTTATCCAGGTTGTTATTAAACCATGGTAATAACACCATCGGTAATAACAAAAATACAAGGGGGAAAGCCCATTCGAGCCCAAACAGCATCATGCCATTTTCTCCCTCGCCCGGCAGGCACGAGCCAGTTTAATCAAACTGTCAAAATCCGCATTCTGCTGAGGTTCCCGGCTGAAATAGTGTGATGCTGATTGCTGATAAAACCTTGTGATCTCTGGCTGTAAATCAGCTAACCACGGACAGGCATCCCACAAATGCTGAATCTGACTGTAAATCACCACCGTGCCGGCACTGTCATTAAATGCATGATGCATAACGCGTGTGGCAGCATCCACGTCTTTATGACCAAACCAGCGTAATTTGTTCATTGAAAATACCGCTCTAGCAAACGGCAGACGTTTGCCCGGGCGTAAGCCAATATGCCAGACCAGCCATATAAGTGCCGTAATCAAAGCGACGGCAATGGCATATGTTAGTTGTTTTTGCAGCGAAGCAAAGTCTGCAGGCAGTAAACGCTGATCACCACGTAACGGAATTTCCATCGCATTTTCTTCAGTGGCATTCAAAAAAGATCCGGCAGAAAATTCAGCTGACGGAATATCCAGCAATTCACCCGCATTGGTTCTGAGGGTATAGGTGGGAGTCTGTAATGTGCGTGTTTCAGCAGGTACATTAACCAACTGATACTGCAGCTCAAGCACATTATTATTACTTGATATTTGCTGCAGATTAAGCCAAGGCCCATGGCGTTTGTTCAATTGCGGCAAACTGTCTGCATCAATATCGCTGACACTTACCGGCAGAACAATGCTGGTCGTTACAATGTCACCAATCAAAAGGCCCCAACTGCGATCAATGTTAATGATCACATCCTGAGCCATGAGCTGACTACTGAAAATAAAACTGATAATGAGGATCCAACGGCGCATTATGTGCATTCCTATGATTTTTTCATGGCGGAGAAATACTGGGTCAACTGTTGTGGGGTGACCTCTCCTGAGACAAAAAGCGGCTTAACGCGATAGCGCATAAAACAGGCCGTCAATTTCTCAAAATGTTCATCCAATTGCTGCTGCCAACGTTTTTTGATACCCGGCCGAATCCATACGCTATGACGTTTTCCGGTCTCAGAATCCCTGGTTTCAGTCCAACCGGCATGTGAAGGCAGATGATCCACTTCATCATGTTGCCAGACGATAGGTATCACCGTGTAATGTGCCAACTTGCGTAAAGTGCGATCCACCAGGTCAATATCACAGCAAAAGTCTGACGCAATAAACACCATGGCTTTAGGGCTGGTAATCAAATCTGCAGCATCAAATAATCCTGCCGCGCCAGGCTCTGAAGGTGGCGTTGCATGAATGATTTTTTCAGCGGCCAAAGCAGGCATACTGCGCTGTCTGGTTGGCATCACTGAAACATCTTTACGCCACATGGCGTCAAATCCAGCCATGGCAAACCGATCGCCAAAGCCAATAGAGCTGTGAGCAATCATATGGGCCAGACGAGCCACCCGTTCATTACTGACACTTGAAACCGACATCGATCGGCTTAGGTCGGCAAGTAGCCATAAGGTAATAGAAGAGCGTTGCTGATAACGGCGAACCAGCCAGCGTTCCTGATTACCTAAAGCGGAATCGGCAATATTAGTGCGTAAACTGGCACGCACATCCAGACGCCGTGGGTCGGGGTAATCAAACAAGTCGGCAAAACCGGCAAAACGATCACCACTTCCCATTGCAGTTCCGTTGTGTGCACCTGGCACATGTCCGAAAACCTTATCTGGGAAGCGGTAGCTAAATTCCTGAGGTTGAATAGGCTTCATGATGAGGCCTGCTTACGGCGTAGCGATATGGTCGCGTAACGCCTGTACAAACTGCGGCATCAACTGCTCACGACGGCCATCATAGACCGGCGACAGGAATACACGATGGGTCAATGATGGCAGTAATACATAATGAATATCGTCAGGCATGACATGGTCACGCCCTTCCAGCCAGGCACAAACCTTGGCCGCACGAACCATCGCCGACATACCACGAACACTGGCGCCGGCAACGACCAGATCCTCTACGTAGACATCGGGTAAGGTAATACCGAGTTTATGAGGTTCCCAGCTGGCATCCCACAGACGTACGACATAGTTTTCAATTTCCGGAGAAACATAGACGCTATTCTGAATATCCCGATCCAGAGCATTCAAATCACGATAGTTCAGCAGTGGGTCACCTATTGAACTCAGCAATTCATCTACATCATGAAATGCCGGATCAAAAATCAATTTACGACGCTGTTCATCTTCAAGTGGTCGACTGATATTAATCTCGAACAGGAAACGATCTCGCGCTGCCGCACTAAGTTCAAAGGTTTCCTCTTTTTCCACGGCATTACGATCAGCAAATACGATCATATGCGGGAAACGATACTCTTTACCAAACGCTTCAGCACTTCGCTCGGCCATCGCTCTGAGCAGCAGTGATTGAACCTGGGGGCGGGCACGGTTAATTTCATTAAAGAAAAACACCGCGGTTTCTTCGCCTTTGGCAATCAACGGACCAGGTTCGATGACCGGTTTACCATCAGCATTAACCCAGGCACTGTAAAGCAGATCGTTAGGCATTAAGTCCACACTACCTTCGATACGGCCAAATGCACCACCTAATGCTTTTGAGAAAGCCCGTAACAAGGTAGTTTTCCCCACCCCGACCCCGCCTTCAAGCAATACGTGGCCGCGAGCATGCAGTGCGATCAAGATCAAACGAATCGCCTGTTGCTGACCAATCACCACATTATTGACAACCTTTTCCAGTGCCAATGCATGTTCACGAGCAGTAGCTAATTGCTGCTTATCCGACATTCTCTCTCCCCTTTAATATAGGTAATTTTTTATTTTGAGCCTTATTCAAAAATCATTTTTCAAATGAAGGCTGTTTATCTAACGCATCTTTGCAAAGCGAGCAAAACCCTAGACTGACAGCAAATGCTGGAAAATCCCAGTGATTTGCTGTTTTAGTTTTGATTTTTATCGTTTGACTAGTGCTTGTTTATCTTTCATATCCACCACTGCTGGCGGCTATTTTTTCGTCCTACAAGGCGGAAATGATGCGATGTAGTTGTTCTACATAAGTCATTTCCAACGCCGTAGGGCGGAAAAATAGCCCCAGCCCTGCGGGTTGTGACTGAAAAAGCGCCACTCTGCGTTGCTCGTTGCTTATTTAGAATAACTAAAAGGCGCTCCTCGTGCCTTGATTGACGCTTTTTCAGCTCACAACAGAGGCGGAGATGAAAGATAAACAAGCCCTAGGTTTTGTTATCACAGGAATTTATCACTGAATATCAAAATGTGAAACCAGCTAACTAATAATAGATTTAGAATAAATACTCCATAAGCACTTAAAATGTTGTATCAGCTTTACTTGCAGAATGTTGTTTATTAAACAGTGAAAGCCAGTATCACACATCAGATATTTGCCCATGGACATCGGGCAAATATCCCGTTAACTGTGGTTCAGCTTTGCAGAGCCTATATCTGCGCCTAGACTATAGCGATTGTTTAGATGGATACATGATGAATCTCAGACTACAGCTTTTCTTTAGAATCATGCTGATAGGCTTTGTCTGTCTGGTCGTTAGTGCGGGTTATGTGCTTTATCAGACCGATCAGCAAGCCAAACTGGAGGCCGATCTGACTGCTTTGCGTATTGAAAAACAACTTACTCAGCAGTTACTGAAAATGTTCTCCCGTTATGATTACTCGATAGCTTTCCCGGATTCCAATATTTTGCAGCAACTGAATGGCGTGCCTGGCTCGTGTGTACAGTTTTTATCACGTACGGAAAGTCGTCGCCGCAGTTTGTGTAATGAAGTTGTGCATGATGAAACCCGATGGCCACAGTGGTTTGGTGAGCTTTATCAACAACTTTTCCAACCAAACTATGAAGCCAGTCGGCGGTTTTCATTTAATGCCATCACCTATGGCAACATTATTGTTTCGCTGAATATGGAAACTGAGATTGCCCGTGCCTGGAGTAATCTGCGTGCGGTGTTCGGTATTTTATCGGTAAGTATTCTGGCCGTATCGTTATTGGTGTTTATGACCATTCATCGGATGCTGCACCCGGCACAGCTTATCGTTCGTGGTCTGGAAAAAATGCGCCAGGGGGACTTGCAGACTCGTATCCCCAGTTTTGAAATAGGCGAATGGCGCCGCACCAGCGAAGCGATCAATGCGCTGGCCTCCACTCAGCAAGAGATTATGAATGAGAACCGTCAACTCGCACTGAAATTGATCAATGCTCAGGAGGAAGAACATCGTTATATCAGTCGAGAACTACACGATGAGTTTGGTCAGTGTCTCGCCGGTATTAATGCTTTAACTACTTCTATCAGTCAGACTGCACGTAAGGACTGTCCTTCAATTATCAGTGAAACCGAAGGTATCAGTCATATAACGGCTCATATGATGTCCGCTTTGCGTGGATTATTAACCCGTTTGCGTCCAGCTGATGTCGATGAACTGGGACTGACAAGAAGTCTGGAAAAACTGATAAAAAGCTGGAATCAGCGCTCTGGTGGAGAAACCCGATTTAAGCTTCAGATAGATGATGGGGTTGATTCATTACCAGAACCATTACCGGTCAATCTCTATCGGATTGTGCAGGAATCATTAACCAATATTGCCAAGCATGCTGATGCCAGTGAAGCAAACATCAAATTGAAATATGTTCATCAAAATCAGTTAACGCTGCAGGTTGAGGATAATGGTAAAGCCAAACGTGACAGCTTCAATCAGCATATGGGTGTAGGTTTATTGGGAATATCGGAACGCGTGAATGCTTTGGGCGGTAAAATTACCATGGATATCCAGAGCAAAGGCGGATTGAAACTGCTAATCAATTTACCGGTTAATCCAAAACCTGCACCGACAACGGAGCACCCGCATGTCTGAAAAATCGATTCAAATCCTGTTAGTTGATGACCATGCCATTGTGCGTGAAGGTTACCGCTCGCTGTTACAAAAACAACCCAATTTAACTGTAATAGCGGATGCCCGTGATGCTGCTGAGGCCTATCAGAATTATAAAACCTTCGAACCTGATGTGGTCATTATGGATATTTCCATGCCGGGACAAAGTGGTCTGGAAGCCATTTCACGCATCAGACAATATGATGGTCAGGCACGTATTCTGGTGTTCAGTATGCATCAGAATCCCAGCTTTGCATTACAGGCGATTCGAGCTGGTGCACTGGGGTATGTCACCAAAAGCAGCGATCCGACTTTGTTGATACATGGAATTTATCAGGTCTATGAAAACAAACTCAGTCTCAGTCCCGATGTGGCACAGGCATTGGCCGTAGAAAAACTGGGACAGGATAAAGCGAGGCTGGATGATTTAACGGTCAGAGAATTTGAGATTTTACGACTGTTACTTGAGGCCAATAATAACCAACAAATTGCAGACATTCTGAATATTAGTCCGAAAACTGTATCGAATTCACATTACATTATTAAACGAAAACTGGATGTGAATTCGGATATTGAACTCACCCGCCTCGCCATTCGCATGAAGCTTTTAAACTTGCGCGATTTGATTGACGAGGCGGAATGAATTCAGCTTTCGTGGATTAGGCGGCTTTATCCTTATCATCAAACTCATTACGAATCAGATAATCAAAAGCACCCAGAGCTGCTCTGGCGCCTTCGCCCATTGCCATAATGATCTGCTTGTATGGAATGGTCGTCACATCACCGGCAGCAAAAACACCCGGCATTGAGGTGGCACCGTGAGAGTCAATTTCAATCTCACCGTATTTACTCAATGTGAGCGTGTCTTTTAACCAGTCGGTGTTGGGCAACAACCCAATCTGCACAAACACCCCAGCCAGCTCGACATGATGTGATTCCTCAGTTGCACGATCTTTATAATTCAGACCGTTCACTTTCTTGCCATCGCCAGTAATTTCGGTGGTTTGCGCACCAATAATTACCGTTACATTATTCAGACTGTGCAGTTTTTTCTGCAATACCGCATCGGCTTTCAGCTGATCGGCATATTCCAGCAGGGTTACATGTCCAACAATACCGGCCAGGTCAATTGCAGCTTCGACACCGGAGTTGCCGCCGCCGATTACCGCAACATGTTTACCTTTAAATAATGGGCCATCACAGTGAGGGCAATAGGCAACGCCATGACCACGGTATTCTGCTTCACCCTGCACCCCCAGCTCACGCCAGCGGGCACCGGTCGCAATGATGATTGACTTACTGGTCAGAGTGGCACCGCTTTCCAGTTCCACTTCAAGCATTTTGCCTTTCTGACTTAATTTGTTGGCGCGCTGTAACTTCATCACGTCTACTTCATATTCCTTGACGTGTTCTTCAAGTGCAGCGACCAGTTTTGGCCCTTCGGTCTCTTTGACTGAAATAAAGTTTTCAATCGCCAGGGTATCCATTACCTGCCCACCAAAACGTTCAGCCACGATACCGGTACGAATTCCTTTACGTGATGCATAAATTGATGCAGAAGCACCAGCCGGTCCGCCACCAATAATCAATACATCATAGGGGTCCCGCTGACTGATTTTTTCTGCTTCACGTTTAATGGCACCCGTATCCAGTTTGCCGATAATTTCTGCCAGGCTCATACGGCCCTGACCGAATACATCACCATTCAGGTAAACAGTCGGCACTGCCATAATCTGACGTGCTTCGACTTCTTCCGGATACAGTGCACCATCAATCATGGTGTGATGAATATTTGGATTCAACACCGCCATCAGGTTAAGCGCCTGTACCACTTCAGGGCAGTTCTGGCATGACAAGGAAATATAGGTTTCAAATACAAACTCGCCATCAAGCTGTTTGATTTGTTCAATCACTTCAGGCTCGGTCTTCATCGGATGCCCGCCGGTGTGCAGCAATGCCAAAACCAGTGAGGTAAACTCATGGCCCATCGGGATGCCGGCAAAACGGATTTGCTCCTGCCCTTCGGGCTGTTTAATACGGAATGAAGGTTTACGTGCATCGTTATCGGCATCAGAAAAGCTGACTTTGTCTGACATATCAGCAATTTCCACCAGCAACTCACGCATTTCCAGAGATTTTTTGCCATCATCCAGTGAGGCAATGATCTCAACTGGACGTTGCAGATTCTGCAGATAAGTTTTTAATTGCGCAGCAATATTAGCATCCAACATAAGGCACCTGCCTGTCTAAAATTCTATAAAGTATTTGGGTGATGTCCGGGCCGATCGGCCCGGACACACTGATCCAACGGATCAAGAATTTCGTAAGAAGTTGTCGTTAAATTAAACGAAAACTTGCTTCAGATTTTCTTTAGATTTTGCCAACCAGATCCAGAGATGGTGACAAGGTTTCTTCACCTGGCTGCCATGAAGCTGGGCATACTTCACCATCATGTGAGGCAACATATTGAGCAGCCTGGATTTTACGAACAAGTTCTTTTGCACTACGGCCAATGCCAAGATCGTGAACTTCGCACACTTTGATCACACCTTCTGGGTCGATAACAAATGTGCCACGCAGCGCCAGACCTTCTTCTTCAATCATGACTTCAAAATTACGGCTGATAGCACCGGTTGCATCACCAAGCATTGGGAAATTGATTTTCTTGATGGTTTCAGAAGCATCGTGCCATGCTTTGTGTGTGAAATGGGTATCAGTAGATACTGAGTAAACTTCAACGCCCATTTCCTGCAGTTTCGCGTAATGGTCAGCCAAATCACCCAGTTCAGTCGGGCAAACAAAGGTGAAGTCAGCTGGGTAAAAGAATACTACTGACCATTTACCTTTCAGATCAGCATCAGTAACAGGTATGAATTCGCCTTTGTGAAATGCAGTGGTTTTAAATGGTTTAACGGTTGTATTAATCAAAGTCGACATGGTCTACTCCTTGTTGATTGTCAAAAGCGACAATCGTCATTCTATGGCTCGATGATGCAACGGTCAAACAACTTAATTCTATTAATATAATCGGAATAAGCGATTGCAATACAGTCTTAATGAAAAAAGCCCCTGAAGCTAAGCTTCAGAGGCTTTTAAAGTACGTTTGAACCGATATTAACGGTTGCAGATGTACATGGTTACTTCAAAACCGAAACGCATATCTGAATATTCTGGTTTAGTCCACATGATCATTTCTCCATTCTATTTTAAGGGTATCGCTATCCGCTTTTCTGGATAACGTGAGAAAGATATTACGCCGCAAAATAAAGAAAACTATCAGGCATAATCTTGATCGGACTCAGGATTTTACTGATTCCTCCAACTTATTCACGATAGATTTTATCGCAGTAGTCAACGTAGTTAATTGCTCCGAGGTAATGATGTAAGGCGGCATGACATAAATCATTGAGCGAAATGGTCTTATCCATACGCCCTGCTCCACGATAAACCCTGGCAACCAGTCCATAAACTTATCCAAAGGCTGATTTAGTTCCACCACCCCAATCGCGCCTTTGATCCGAACATCTTTAACCAGTGAATGGGAAGATAGTTCATTTAGCTCATCCGTAAGCTGTGTTTCAATTGCCCGCACGCTTTGTTGCCAGTTTGATTCAAGTAATACATCAATACTTTCACAGGCTACGCGACATGCCAACGGGTTACCCATAAATGTCGGGCCATGCATCAACACCCCCTGTCCGTCAGCTGAGATCCCTTGTGCCACTCTGGTTTGACATAGTGTGGCCGCCAACGTCATGTACCCCCCTGTCAGCGCCTTACCTAAGCATAGAATATCTGGCACGACACCAGCTGTTTCATAAGCGAACAAATCGCCTGTCCGACCAAAACCAGTAGCTATTTCATCAAAAATCAGCAACACGCTATGCTTGTCACACAAAGTCCGAAGCTCACGCAGATATTGCGGACAATAAAAACGCATGCCCCCAGCGCCTTGCACCAACGGCTCGACAATCACTGCCGCCAGCTGTTCATGGTTGGCTTCAATTAATGCCCGCATTTCAGCAATATCACTGTCCTGCCATTCAACATCGTCGCGACAGGTGGGGGCTGGAGCAAACAGATGTTGTGGAAGTACCTTGGCAAACTGGGAATGCATGCCATTAACCGGATCACAAACCGCCATCGCGCCGAAGGTATCGCCGTGATAGCCGCTTCTTAGTGACAGCAGTTTCTGCTTCTCTGTTTTACCCTGTGCAAACCAGTATTGAATCGCCATTTTAATAGCGACTTCAACTGATACCGAGCCGGAATCAGCCAGAAAGACATATTGCAGGGCATCATCAGTGATATCGATTAAACGTCGTGCCAGACTGACCGCCGGATCATGAGTCAAGCCGCCAAACATTACATGCGACATTTTATCGAGTTGATCTTTAGCTGCTGCATTAAGACGTGGATGCCCGTAACCATGAATAGCTGACCACCAGGAGGACATACCATCAATGATTTCGCGACCATTAGCCAATGTTAAATACACGCCTTTTGCCGAAATCACTTCATGTAAAAGCGGCGGATTTTCCACGCTACTATAGGGATGCCACAAATGCTGCGCATCAAATTGCAGATTGCTTAGTTCGGTCATGGTCGGAATTAAATCACGCTTAATGGTGGGATAAAACAAAACTGCCCGTACTTGACGGGCAGTATTCATTATAAAAAATTAATCGTTTTATTTTGTCACGCTGAAGCTCTCACCACAGCCACATTCAGAAGTGACATTCGGATTTATGAATTTGAAGCTCTGGTTCAGTCCTTCCTTAACAAAATCCAAAATCATGCCTTCCAACAGAGGCAGGTTATCTTTATCTACCACGACTTTGACATCGTCCTGCTCAATAATCATATCGTTGGCCGCAACGCTATCTGCGTAATCAAGGGCATAGCTATAACCTGAGCAGCCACTTTTGACTACCCCGATTCGTAAGCCAATGCCACTGTCACGCTTGGTAACCATGTCGCGAACGCGTTTTACTGCTGATTGTGTCAATGTAATTGTTGTCATTTCATTACCTGTTCATCAAATGGTTAAAACGACTGGCTTCTTTTTCAATTACGACTGCCAGTTGTTCAATTTGTTCTGTAGTATTTTCCAATGAAACACTCACCCGGACAGCACCTAATGCCGTCATATCATCTACGCCCATGGCTTTAAGCACATGGCTTGGTATTTGTCGTCCCGTGCCACATGCTGAACCACTGGAAACCGAAAACCCCTTGCGATCCAGTGACATCAGTAAGGTGTCGGAATCAAAACCCTGTAATGAAAAAAACACTGTATTTGGCAGACGTTCTGTTGACTGTGCAAAAACCGTCACCCCGGGTATTTCGCGTAATCGAATTTCCAGCAAATCTCTTAATTCACGACAATGTTGCTGATAATGCGTTAATTGTTGCTTGGCTTTCTCAGCTGCCGCCCCAAACCCGACTATTGCCGCAACATTCTCGGTACCACTGCGCTTTTCGTGTTCCTGACCACCACCTAATACATATGCAGGCCAGTCCAGTTTTTTATCAACAATCAGCGCACCAACGCCTTTTGGACCACCGAACTTATGTGCAGACAGACTCATCATCTGAATCCCAGCCGCCTGAAAATCAATTTCCAGCTTACCGGCTGCCTGCACGGCATCACTGTGAAATACGATATCCCGTTGCCTGGTCAGTTCGGTTAATTGAGCAATATTCTGTATTACGCCAGTTTCATTATTTGCCCACATCACCGAGACCAGACGGGTATCGTCGGTCAGTAAGGTTTCAAATATCTCAACATTGATCAGACCATCAGCATTCACCGGAATGAACAGTACTTCAAAACCCTGCTGTTGTAATCTTTTGGTGGGTTCAAGCACGGCTGGATGTTCAGTACTGCCAATTAAAACGCGTCCGGAATCGTACTTCTGAGCAACGCCACCAATGGCCTGATTATTCGATTCTGTGCCACCACTGGTAAATATAATTTGATCGGTTTCTACATTTACCAAATTGGCGACTTGTTGTCGTGCATGATCAATTGCTGCAAGCGTATAACGACCAAAACGATGGCTGCTGGAAGGATTACCCTGTTGCTGTTTAAGATAGGGCAACATCATATCCAGAACGCCTTCAGCCAATCCGGTTCCGGCGTTATGATCTAAATAAGCAAAGGACATAAGACTCAGTAACGAAAATTAAAGTGCATCAAATTTGATGACTTTTTCGCTGTTACCCCGGTTGTTAAGATTTCGTTCGTAGTCACTTACCACATGATGCAAGGTGATACCTGCCAGATAGAGTCGAATCTGATCACTCAGGCTTTGCCATAACTCATGACTGACACATTGCTCATCAGCATGGCAGTTATGTTTGCCCTGACATTGCGTGCTATCCACTTTTTCATCAACCGCTGAAATCACATCCAACACAGTAATTTCGGTAGCTGCCCGACTTAAACGATAACCACCGCCAGGACCACGTGAACTGCTGACTAACCCCTGTTTCCGTAATCTGGCAAATAACTGTTCCAAATAGGAAAGCGAGATACCCTGACGCTCGGATATATCAGCAAGCGTGATCGCGCCGACACCGTAATTCAGACTTAAATCGAGCATTGCTGTCACAGCATAGCGACCCTTCGTCGTTAAGCGCATATTGGTTTCCTATCACAGAATATTCTGATAGTTTTCCATACCCGACTATTTTAGTCAACTTTAGCTGAATCCTGATCTTTATCCAACTCGCATCCTTCCAGTTCAGGCATCGAAACATCTGGCATTTCGCCGCCTAAACGATGAATTGTCTGGCACATGGAATCCATGCGCTTTTCCATTAAATGAATATGTTCAATCAATCCATGAATGGCAGATGCCACCGGATCCAGTGTTTGTGTTGAGGTACCATAAGCATCAAAACCAACGGATTGCGCCAGCTTTTCCTGGGCTTTTTTGTCGGGGTTCTTCTGGCTTCTGACCACTCGTCCAGGGATACCAACAACGGTTTCATTCGCTGCAACATCCTTAACCACTACCGAATTGGAGCCAATACGGGCTCCTTCATGAACAGTAATCGGCCCTAAAACTTTTGCCCCAGCCCCCACAACAACATTATTGGTTAACGTCGGATGGCGTTTGCCACCTTTCCAGGAGGTGCCCCCCAGTGTCACACCATGATAGAGCGTGCAATCATCACCAATTTCGGCTGTTTCACCAATCACCACGCCCATGCCATGGTCAATAAAAAAGCGCCGACCGATTTTGGCGCCCGGATGGATTTCAATTCCGGTCAACCAACGACCGATAGTCGACATAAAACGAGCCAGCCACATCCAGCCTTTTTTCCATAACCAATGGCTGAAGCGATGCAGTGTTAATGCATGCACACCTGGGTAGGTGGTGACGATCTCAAACACATTGCGCGCCGCAGGATCTCTGTCAAATACGCAGTAGATATCTTCTTTAAAACGCTGCCAGCGGGTCACATGTAATTGATCGTTCATTTTGTACTCCTCGCTTTGGTCTCTGCTGCACGCAAAATGCCATGCAAAATCTGAACTTCATTCCGGTCAAGATCTGCACGGTTAAATAAACGACGAATCCGCCGCATTAAATTACGTGGATTGCTCGGATCTAAAAAGCCGATGGTGGTCAGACTGCGTTCGAAATGGTCGTATAAATGCACCAGATCTTCGGCGTGAATGGCCTCACGTTCTTCACCCACACGACCTCGTTCAATGGTCGGATTGAAACTCATGCGTAATTCATATGCCATAACCTGAACCGCAGCAGCCAGATTTAACGAACTATATTCTGGATTTGCCGGAATATTTATCAAGGTATGACATAGATCCAGTTCGTCATTTGATAAACCGGAATGCTCCCGCCCGAATACAATTGCAATATGGGTATCATCATCATATTTTTCAAGCGAGGCAACCGCTTCACGCGGATTCATTAATGGCACTGCAAGGTGTCTGAGCCGGGCACTCATGCCAAACACATGCTGACAACCGGTTAATGCCGACTGCAGGGTGTCATGCACCACTGCTTTCGCCAACACATCATCTGCTCCAGAAGCCCGTGCTGTCGCCTCGGCACTAGGATAGATTTTCGGCGATACCAGATGAAGATTTGATAAGCCCATGGTTTTCATTGCCCGGGCAGAAGCACCGATATTACCTGGATGTGTGGTGCCAACCAGCACAAAGCGAACTTTGTCTAAAAGAGTCATGCAGTTTTCCTGGTGATAAACATGGCGTCACCGTAACTGAAAAAACGATAACGTTGCTCAATGGCGTGATGATAGGCCGTCATTATATGGTCTCGTCCGGCAAAGGCCGAGACCAACATCAATAAAGTCGATTCGGATAAATGAAAGTTAGTGACCATCGCGTCTACTGAACGAAACTGGTAACCCGGATAGATAAAGATATCTGTTTCACCTGAATAGGACTCGATTTCGCCAGTACGTGAGGCGCTTTCCAATGCTCTTACGCTGGTAGTGCCTATTGCAATAACTCGTCCACCTTTTTCGCGAGTTTGACGAACCTTTTCACAAACGGTTTCGCTAACTTCAATACGCTCGGAATGCATTTGATGCGTACGAATATCCTCAACCCGCACCGGCTGAAATGTTCCTGCTCCGACATGCAATGTGACTTCAGTCATGTCTATACCGCTATCGCGGATTCGTTGCATCAGCTCATTATCAAAGTGCAGCCCGGCTGTCGGTGCTGCCACCGCGCCAATTTGCTTGGCATAGACGGTTTGGTAACGATCCAAATCATTTTTATCAACTTCACGCTCTATATAAGGAGGTAAAGGTAATCGTCCGTATTGTTCGAGCGCCTCAATTATGTCTCCTGCAATATCAAACTTAAGTTCAAATAACGCATCCTGACGGCCCAGAACCTCAACACGAAGCTCGGTTTCCAAAATTAAAATTCGACCCTCTCCCGGAGACTTGCTACTGCGAATGTGTGCCAGAACACGTTTATCGTCCAGGACCCGTTCTACCAAAACCTCAATTTTCCCGCCAGTTTCTTTTTCGCCTAACAGGCGAGCAGGAATGACTTTGGTGTTGTTGAACACCAGCAAATCATTGGGTTTGAGTAAATCCAGAAAGTCGCTGAACAGGCGATCTGCCAGCTCACCACTATTTCCATCAAGTGTCAGCAATCGGCTGGCAGTTCGGTGTTTGGACGGATACTGGGCGATTAACTCGGGTGGGAGTTCAAATTGAAAGTCGGTACGTTGCATGGCGAGATCATAGCAGAGCTATTGCGCTTTTCGTTAGGTAAAATCGCTTCCAGACATTAAAATATCATCAAAACGTTAAAACGGGCTTTCATAATCGGACAGCCCTCGTTATAATGCTCGGCTTGTTGCCGGGGTGGCGGAACTGGTAGACGCGCCGGATTCAAAATCCGGTTTCTTCGGAAGTGCGAGTTCGATTCTCGCCCTCGGTACCAACATTAAACCTTTTATAAATCAACAGGTTTATCCAGAATATTTAAGCCCCACCAGTTATACTGTTGGGGCTTTTTATTTACCAAGAGTAAACGTAAATCACCGCCTGTTCTGCTGTTTTAACGCTCAAGAACGATTCGATAACGTACATCCCCATTACGCAGTTTTTCAATCGCCTCATTTATCTGATCAAACGGATACATTTCCACAACCGGCTTGACCTGATGACGTTGAGCAAATTCCAGCATTTTGTTGCAGGTTTGCATACTGCCGGTATCTGACCCAGAAATACTTCTTTGCGCTTCTGTCAGGTTGAATACTTTAATATCCAATGGTTCCATGGTTGCCCCGACAAAATGCAGCCGCCCCTTTGGTTTTAATTTACTCAGGTACAGATTCCAGTCCAGTTTGACGTTAACAGTAGAGAGAAGCATATCGAATTTTCTGGGCAGCTCAGCCATGACGACGGCATCACGCGAATCCACGCTGTAATGAGCCCCCATATCCAGAGCTTCCTGTAATTTTGCTGCGCTGGTAAATGCTGTGACTTCGCATCCCCAGGCTTGCAGAAATTGCAAAGCAATATGTCCTAACCCGCCAATACCGATTACTGCCACCTTATCTGTTGGCTTAATATCAAATTGCACTAACGGATTGAATACCGTCAAACCGCCACAAAGCAATGGCCCGACAGATTTAAGATCAATCACTTCAGGTAATGGAATAACGCTATTGGCATTTGCCCTTACCTTATCGGCAAAACCACCATGATGGCCGACAATGGTAGGGGTAAGATCTGAACAGATATTTTCATCGCCGTTATGGCACTGTTCGCAGGTTTCACAATAATCAGCATACCAGCCTAATCCGACTATTTGCCCGACTTCCAGGTTGGTGACAGCGTCACCAATCTGACTTATTGTTCCGACTACCTCATGTCCAGCAACGACCGGGTAAATAGACATCCCCCAGTCATTGTCGATAATGCTGATATCGCTATGACAAATACCGCAATATCGCACCTCAATCTCGACCTCATGCTCTCCTAACAGGCCGGGATCATATTGATATGGAGTAAGTTTGGCCCCCCGCTCCAGCGCAGCATAAGCATTAATCATTTAATATCCTTAATTCGGTCAGGGATGTGAATTACATGATTATTATAGGTCAGCATCGTTTGGACACTTATCCCAAACTGGCAACTTTCGATGGAATAGTGAAGCTAGGAGCAAAATGTATAGTTCACGTTTAATCATTTTGCTTTATTCATCTCCATTACTAAAGCAAATATCATGGTAAATATCCGTTATGCATAATCTGAAGACGCATTTTTCATAACGCTTGTCAGATGTTATAGTCAAAAAAAGCACCATAAACATATATAGCGCTATATCTATCGCTAGAATCTGTTGATCTTTCAAAGTCACCACTGCTGGAAGCTATTTTTTCGTTCTACAAGGCGGAAATGATGCGAGGCGGCTATGAATTATCAACAGACCCTAGTTTACTAAGCCCTTTTTGCCAAACTTACTTCTGTTTACTCAAATGGATCTGAACTGTCTGCAGAAATGATCCGGAGATGTATTTATGCATAGGAAATTAACAATTTCAGTATTTTTAGTCTGTTCAGCATGCAGTCAAAATGATGTAAACCTGACATTTGCTGAGTTGGAAGCTGCTGGTTTTGAAAAACATCAGCAACAGTATTTTCAATTAGTAGGAGCAACCAACGCCTGGTCGGGCAAATGGGCCAATGAAGATGTCGAAGTGTATACCTTTGATGATCCCGATCTCGAAAACGCACCTTTTTATAAATCCATTAAAACAGATGGTTCTGATTCAAAGTGGGCCGATAAATGTGTCCACAAGAATGTGATTTTGCTTAGTAAGGGTTATCAGGCCTGTGATCGTCTCTATGAGCTTTAGAGTCTGTTGATCTTTCATAGCCGCCTCTATTGTGACTATGAAAGATCAACAGACACTAGATCACAAGCGGTTGCATAAAATGAAGATAATTTAATTTACGCGAGGAAATGCAAATGAGTGAGGAGTATGCTCAACAACTAATTGATATTCTGCTTTTATCGGATAATTTTCAAATGGATTTAAATGCCCTGATTTCCAAAGTGGCCCATTTTGATGGCGATTCGGTTGCCGATAGAAAATGTCTGGCAGAAGCATTTGATATGTTAACGAGAGAAAAACTTATTTGGGTAGATGATGAACCCATTTATGAAAGCCAAGGCGATCAAGTGCTTTTCAATGAGATGATTATTGGCTTAACCAAAACCGGATCCAACGCATCGATAAACTAATAAAAAAAGCCCTTTCAATTAATCTGAAAGGGCTTCTGTTAATGAAATATTATTCGGCTTCTTTAACAATCTGTGCCTGATGGAAGTTTTCAATACCCATTTTATCAATCAGGCTGAGTTGTGTTTCCAGCCAGTCAACATGCTCTTCTTCAGATTCGAGAATATTCTTGAATAAATCACGGGTAACGTAGTCACCAATCTGTTCGCAATATTGAATACCTTCTTTCAGGTCTGGTATAGCATCAAGTTCTAATGAAAGATCGGCTTCCAGCATTTCACGAGTATTTTCACCGATACGCAACGCACCCAAATCCTGCAGATTCGGTAACCCCTCCAAAAACAGCACGCGTTCCGTCAGGGCATCAGCATGTTTCATTTCATCAATCGATTCATGATATTCATGCTCATAGAGGTTTTTCAGACCCCAGTCCTTGTACATTTTGGCATGTAGAAAATATTGGTTAATGGCTACCAGCTCATTACCTAATACTTTATTCAACAGCTCAATAACTTTTTTATCACCTTTCATCGGATTCTCCCTTATTCCTGGATCTGATGAAGACGATTATCGTTCATAAAGAATAAATGTCAAAGATAAGCTATTGATATTAAAGGCAAATGATAACAATTATCATCTACATTCTGTTCCATACGAGGTGGAAAAATAAGAATTAGCAATTAAAGCTAAGTAAATTAGTGACTTGTTTGTTTGGCAAAAAGCCACAAATAAACTATGGAAATAAGACTTTGAAATATTCAGGATTCAATTGGAGTTGAGGAGGTTCTACTATCTGCGCAGAGTTAACGCGTACCGTTCACAGTTTGGGCCACCAGAAAGTTATCCTGTTCGATAAGCTGTGGGGCATGTTGCTGCAAAACACGGTTTACCTTGAACTGACATTTACCACAGCTTGCGGCAGCACCAGTGCATTCACGGATAGCTTCCAGCGAGTCTGCGCCAGCATCAATAGATGCTTTAACTTTATCGACATTCACGTTGTTGCAAACACAAACTATCATGAAATAAACCCTATTGGTTAACCGTGTTGTTAATGATAATGATTGTTATTTATTAAGTCAAATGGCTTTTGTTATTTTTTGGGAGAAATTCCCAAAATTGCTACTTGCGATGCGGATGTTAACATCGTAACGTAGCTATAACAGGCCTTAAGAGAACAGTATGAAAGCAATATCAGCGACAGTATTAATAGTTGAAGATCATCGGGACTTGGCTGCTAATGTAGGTGATTATCTGGAAGTTGGCGGTTTTACCGTTGATTTTGCAACAGATGGCATTACCGCATTACAGTTATGTGAAGAGCACCATTACGACGCAATCGTTCTGGATATCATGCTCCCCGGAATTGATGGCTTTGAAGTCTGCCGCAGATTACGTCAGGAAATGCATCTACATACGCCGATCATTATGCTGACCGCCCGTGACACCATTAATGACAAGGTGAACGGTTTTGATTTGGGTGCAGATGATTATTTGATTAAACCTTTTGAAATGCGTGAGCTCGAAGCCAGGCTGATTGCAATGATCAGACGTCAACGGGGAGAGCTAGAAGGTGGAAAGTTAACGGTAGCCGATCTCACCTATGACCTCGATACCATGCGTGTTATGCGAGGTGATAAGCTTATCAAGCTGTCTCCGATAACGTTACACATCTTGCGGATTCTGATGCGCGAATCGCCAAAAATTGTCAGCCGCGAACGTTTGGAAGCTGAAGTCTGGGGTGATGATGCACCCGATAGTGATACGCTACGCAGTCATTTGTATAACCTGCGGAAAAGTCTGGATAAACCTTTTCAAAACCAGTTAATGCATACCTTACCAGGTGTGGGTTATAAGCTTTGCAGAGAAGAAGATCTTTAAAGCTTATTTAGCTTAACGGCTGCGAAACTGCGCTTTGGGAAAGTGCACACTGACCTCGGTCCCCTCGCCCATTTTGCTGGATAAACGCAGATTCCATTCATAGCGATTACATAACCGTTTAACAATAGTCATACCAATACCATACCCCGTAGTCTGTTGCTTCTCATCTGCACGGAAAAACGGTTTAAAGACTTTCTGCATTTGATCCCGGTCCATCCCAATTCCACTATCGGCCACTGAAAACCCGTCCGATCGGATAGAGACAGTAATATTGCCACGCAGAGTGTAATTAAAGGCATTACGCAATAGATTACCAATAAGAATCGGTAACACTCGTTCAGCAGCCAGTACGACTAAAATACCCGACTCTTCCACATTCACCGTGATCGGTTTATCGTGATGAATCATTCGCAGGTTATCCAGTTCCGCAGCTATCAAATCATTCACCGTGATTTCACGTAAAGGTAACGCCTCAACCTGCTCCCTGGCTAATAACAACAGCGTTTCAATCAGCGATTCCATATCCATCAGTGTGCGATACATACGGTTCATTTCTGTCACTGCTTGATCGCCATATTTGCGTTCAACCACCTCCAATGCTCCACGGATTACAGCTATTGGGGTACGTAATTCGTGACTGACGTCGCGGGTAAAATTCCGTTCACGTTCAACAAAGTTTTCCAGCCGGTTAGTAAATTCATCTAACGCCCGGACCAGACTGGAAACCTCGTCATCTGGAATGCTTCTCAAATCATGCAGATCCAACTGGGGAAAATTACCCTCCCGAAAGTCCACTTCGTTGACTGCCCGTGACAGTTTCATTATGGGTGAAACTGCCTTATGTGACTGTCGATAGGCAATCCAGGCCAGCAGATAAAGCACAACTAGAACCATCGCCAGAGGTAATAGACCAAAGACTAAAGCCAGTCGGGAAACCTTCACTTCATCAAAAATCAGATACAGACGACGATCACCTTTGTCCTCGACATAAACAATGGGCTGCTGGCCTGCCAGCTCAGCACGTTTCAAGCCTGGTCCCAGCTCCTGTAAGGCTGGTGGTAACTGAGAATAATTGTCCCGTTCGGCCATGTAAGCTTTTAGGTTCATGGTGTTGGGTAATGGAAACTGCGGATCTTCTGCACGCATATCCCAGAAATGTTGGGCTTCACCCTCTAGAGCAGCACGCACCAATACATCTTCAAGGGTTGCTTTTGCAGCGTAAATTCCGGCGATAGCCACCAGACTAATTAATGCAATTTGTATTAAAAAGACTTTAACCAGCTTGGCATGAAGATTGGTATTGGATTTAGCCATCGACTCAGTTTACTCGCTTTGAGAATAAATAATGCGTGACCAACCATTCGGTTCCATCGCGATAGCCAAATAATTCAGCACAGGCCATAAAGAATAACCGCCATCGCTGTAGCCAGATAGCGCCCTCCCCTTTACCGTAGGTTTCATCAAACAACGCTTTAATCTGTCTGGCATTTTTATCCGTATTTTCCAGCCAGGCTTCAGCTGTTTTCTGATAATGCTGACCATTGACCAACCACTGCTTTTCAATCTGCAGAGCATCCTGAAAATGCAATAACGTGTCTGCTGAAGGCATCAATCCACCGGTAAAAAAGTAGCGTCCCATCCAATTATCATCGCCTTCAGTTTCGAAAGGATAAACGACATTACGATGACAGAAAATATGCACAAAAAGCTTGCCGTCAGACTTTAGCCAGCAACTTACATTGTTGAGCAGCTGCTGATAATTACGCATATGTTCGAACATTTCTATCGAGACAATCCGGTCGTATTGCGTATTCAGTTCCAGTTTATTGACATCGCAGGTAATGATATGAATATTGGTTAATCCACGGGCAAACGCTTGCTTTTCAATATACTCTCGTTGGGAATTGGAATTTGATACAGCAGTGATTCGTGAATACGGAAAACGTTCAGCCATATATAAAGTCAGTGACCCCCAACCGCAGCCCAGTTCAAGAATATCCTGCCCGTTTTTGAAATCACCCCGTTCGAGATAAATATCCAGCATGGCTTTTTCAGCCTGATCCAGTGATAAGGTGTAATCATCCCACCAGCAACCGCTGTATTTGAGATGTTTGCCTAAAGACAGCTGATAAAATTCGGCTGGTACTTCGTAGTGTTGTTCATTAGCCGCCTGGGTTTCTATCGCAATCGGACTGTTTCGTAGCATTTCCATGCATTGATTTTTGATTTCACTGGCGGCTTCCGGATCATAGGCATTTTCATCTTGCAGGCGTTGCTTAAGCAGCCTGCGAATACCAACTCTTACTAACATGTCAGGCACTAGGCCTTTTTCAGCTATAGTGATCAGGCTCATATTTTTTTCCTCCAGGGAATAAATGCACTGGTTGTTTGTTGATAGCGACGATATTTATCCCCACGACTGCGAATCGCGTGTTGTTCGGTGTAGGGTATGCCGGTTATGAAATACAGAAATAACAACATCACTAATGGTGCCAACCAGAGCCACGCTGCGTGTTCTATGCCAATCGCCATTAAGGGATAGCTAAACCATTGTAACCATTCGAAAAAGTAATTCGGATGTCTGGAATAATTCCACAAGCCTGTTTCGCAGACTTCACCTTTATTTTTCGGATCAGCTTTGAAATTGGCTAATTGCTTATCCGCAATAGTGACCCCGGTGATAGCAATAATGGCGACAGCAAGGCCGGCATATTGAGCGAGACCTAAAGATTCAATCTGTCCCTGAGTAATAAACCAGACTGGAATGGCAAATCCCCACGCCAATAAAGCCTGGAACTGGAAAAAGAAAAAATGATAAAAATTGGTTTTAGCGCCCCAGTACTGTCTTAGGTATTTATAACGTCCATCTTCATCTTCACCTAATACTCTTTGGGCGAGGTGAGTTCCCAAACGCAAATACCAAAGCAGCATGATACCCGATGCCATAATGCTCAGCGGCAAATAGCCCTCACTGGTCAGCAAATGAAAGAAAGCCAGAAAACTTAATGAAAAAGCCCACAACACGTCGACAATTCCGGCATTTTTACTGCGAATTTGCCAAAACCAACCGCCCAGCATTATTAAAGATACAATGAAAAGACTAAACCACAGCATGTTGTTTTCCTGATTCTTGATTGCGCCAATAATTGGCCAATGTCAGTAATAATGGAATTGCCAATCCCCAGCTAATGGCTAGTACTACGATTAATATTTCTGGTTGCAGCCAGTCTAGTGCACCTAAATGACTGCCTGCATAATAGGAAACAGGACTTGCAACCGCAGAAAATATCCCCGCCATCACACGTCGTCTTAATAACCATGACAGCGAGTGATTAAGCGTTAACGCAAAATTTATCCATAAACACCATATCCACCAGGGTGCAATCGGTTCAATAGTTTGAGCTTGATAAGCCATTAAATTCCAGGCTGACCAGCTCGAATCCAGCACGACACCGATTAAAATTGCCGCCAGCACCAGTTTGTAATCAGTCTGTTTCCAGCGATAAAAACGAAAATGAAAGATCAAAAGGGCGACGGTAAAAATAACGGCCGGTGAATTCAACTCCGCGGCCCCGCTTAATACACAGACAAACCAACCAATTTGAAACAGTAAAAAATTAACTATCGTCAGACGATCAGGCATATTCTGGACACCACTGGGCACGGCGGTTTTCGACTTTACTGAATAGTAAGTGCACGTCACTGATACTGCGTTCGGCAAAACCACCTTCGCAGTAGCAAAGATAAAACTCCCACATCCGAATAAATGAATCCGGATACCCCATGGCGCGAACTTTATCCAGCGAAGCGTTAAAACGTTCACGCCAGGTGGCCAGAGTAATCGCGTAACTTGGGCCAATGTCTTCAAGGCTGGTGAGTTTTAGCTTGGCTTTGGCAGCAGCATTACTTAGCACTGTGACACTGGGGATAAAGCTGCCCGGGAAAATATAGCGCTTGATAAAATCCACTGACTTGACTGCCTGGGCATAACGGTGATCTTCCAGCGTAATCGCTTGAATGATGGCCAGGCCATCTGGGGTTAATAAGTCTGCACACCGCTGAAAATAGTCATCGATATAGTGATGCCCCACCGCCTCAACCATTTCAATCGAAATCAGCTTGTTATATTGCCCTCGCAGATCACGGTAATCTTCAAGCAATACTGTTATCTTGTCAGCGAGACCTGCTTTTGCTACACGCTGAACAGCATAATCATATTGTTGCCGGGAAATAGTCGTTGTTGTGACTCTGCAACCATAATGCTGAGCTGCAAATACCGCACAACCTCCCCAACCCGTACCAATCTCCAGCAGATGATCTGTCGGCTGTAAATCCAGCTTGTCACAAAGTCTCGCCAACTTTTGCCGCTGAGCTGTTTCAAGAGATTCAGTACCGCTGTAATACAGGCCGGATGAATACATCATCCAGTCTTTATCCAGAAACAACTCAAATAACTCATTCCCCAAATCGTAATGGGCAGCGATATTCTTACGGCTACCTTTTCGGCTATTGCGATTAAGCCAGTGAAAGCCTTTTAATAACGCACCGGTAATTCTGGCAAAGCCCTGTTCGAGTTCATCAGTCAATGACTGGTTACGCACCAGAATTCTCACCAATGCAGTTAAATCACTGCAATGCCAGTCGCCCTGCATGTACGATTCAGCAGCGCCGACGCTGCCGCCTTGTACGACAGCTTCAAAAAAGCGCCGATCATAAACGGTCAGACTAATCGATAGATCGTCCTGTGGATCGCCTAATTCATAAACTTCACCTGCTGTATGTAAATGAATACAGCCTTTCTGGATCCTGCCTAGCTGACCAATAACAGCTTTTTCATACAGTTTTGACAGTCGGCTGGGTTTGCCACTTTGTGTCTCAATGACGGCCGATTTACTCATTTATCCTCTCCATTGGGTATAACAGGCTGGGTCACGGTATCGGCTTGTTGATCAGGATGACTGAACGAAGGGGTATGCTTTCCCCATAAGCGTAACGCCTGCCAATAAATACGCATAACAACTCTGAGCGTCTGTAGTGGATAGCGTATAGGTAACCAACGCATGCTTCTTGCGGTCATTGGCTGGAAATCAGCCTGTAATGTCGCATCAAACTGGCGTTCTCCTTCGCGCATTAACACCATGTTGATATTGATGGCATCTTGTTCCAGCTGAAAACGCCAGTGATATTGAATATCCATCGGCATAAACGGTGAAATGTGAAACTGCTTGTCAAAATCAAAACGCCATGGCTGGTTTTGTTGCTGATTAACTTTCAATACATAGGCATAACGTTCATTCCAAGGTGTATTGTTAATTTCGGAGACAATAAACTTGAGCTGTTGCTGTTCGAAACAGAAATAGAACGTTACCGGATTGAATACAAACCCGAGATAACGCGGATGAGTCAGGATCTTTACCGTACCTGAGAACGACTCACCACTCCGTTGCTGTATCAACTCCACCACCGCCTGTTTCAAATCAGCCTGGTCGGATTGCAGATAATCCTTACGATAAAAACTAATCAGATTGAAGCGTTCCAATGACCAGAAACGCGAGCGTTTAAAATGTGATTGCAGCTCATCCAAATCCAGCATCAGCATCGCCAGTGGATACTGGAACTCATGAATTTTTGGCAGATGACGCTGATGATGCACCCAACCACGATAAATTCCATCAGGCAACATCGGCGACTCCCTGCTGAGAATTTTCCAGAGCATCAATCACCCGCAGGGCACTGCTCACCCCATCCTCATGAAATCCCCACCCCCAATATGCACCACAGTAAAAAGTATGCTGGGTATCAGCAACTTCCTGCCAGCGACGCTGAGCATTAAGCGTGGAGAGATTATAAATTGGATGGGCATAACGTCGATGCACCAGGACTTTTTTCGGGTCAATCAAATGTCCGGAATTTAACGAGACGATCATCTCTGCTGGAGCATTCAGACTTTGCAGCGTATTCATGTGATAACTCACGGTACATTGCTGACTCAATTCAGGGCTTACGCGAACATTCCAGCTGGCCCATGCCTGAGTATTTTTCGGCAATATATCTGCATCTGTGTGTAGATGCATCTCGTTTTCCTGAAAGCCTATTCCCCCGAGAACGGCCACTTCCGTTTCACTGGGCTGATCCAGCATACGTAATGCCTGGTCCGCATGTGCAGCGATGATTACTTTATCAAAATGACGCTTCTCTCCATGTACCGATAAGCTCACACCATGGATATTTCGCTCTATCCGTTGAATGGGTGAGCCTGTCATAAACTCTGCATTTGTTTGCTGCACCAGCGCATCAACATAAGTCTTTGAGCCACCTTTAACCACACGCCATTGAGGTCTGTCCGTCAGCGACAGCATGTGATGATTATGCATAAAACGAATAAAATACTGCGCCGGGAAATCCACCACTGAAAGACTGGGACCTGACCACAAAGCACACGCCATAGGGATTAAATGGTCATTGATAAAAATATCACTGTAATTATTGATTGCCAGATATTGGCCCAATGTCAGACCGTCATCATCTTCATTTAATAATAACGGGGCTTCACGATAAAACCGTACCAAATCCCACAACATTCTATAAAAACGAAAACTCACCAGATTACGACGCTGACAAAATAATTTATTTAAATCAGTAGCGTTATATTCCAGACCTGAAGTGGCATTACTGACACTAAAGCTCATCTCAGTGGGCTGACTTTCCACTCCTAATTGGGTTAATAATTTGCTGAAATTTGGATAATTCTGTTGATTAAAAACAATAAAGCCCGTATCAACATGAAAAGCTTTGCCAGAAATCTCTATAGAATGCGTATCGGTATGTCCGCCTAGATAATTACCGGCTTCAAACACAGTAACTTCATGTTTTTTGGCCAGATAATAAGCTGAAGTCAAACCGGAGATTCCGCCACCAACAACCGCAATTTTCATACAGCGGCCTCAGAGAGGATTTTCTTGCTTTCGCGTTTGTGAAGCGGCACTGTGCGGACATCCCAGATGAGTCCAGTTTTTTGCATGATTTTTAGCAGGTAATAACTTATATCGATTTCCCACCAATAAAATCCTTGTCTGGCAGAGGCAGGATAATGGTGATGATTGTTGTGCCATCCCTCCCCCAGGGTCAATAATGCCAGCACAAAATTATTACGGCTTTCATCGCCTGTTGAATAGCGTTTTTTACCAATTCGATGCGCCATGGAGTTTATCAACAGCGTTGCATGTAACAACACTACCGTCGAAATAAAATATCCCCACACCAACATTTGCCATCCATTAGTACCCAGTCCTGGAGCAAGCTTTTCCAGCAATACGCCTGTAATAAATAAACTTGCTGCCAGTATAACCGGTGCGATCAAATCGTATCGATCCAGCCAGCGTAGTTCAGCAAACCTTTTCCAATCCGGAACCAGGCTGTAATCAGCTTGATAATGTTTTCCTGAAAGAAACCAACCCATATGGCTCCAAAAAAGACCTTGTTTGGGAGAATGAGGATCGGCTGGCTGATCTGCATGACGATGATGCTGACGATGATGTGCTGCCCACCATAACGGTCCGCGTTGTGTTGCAGTTGCACCAATAAATGCAAAAATAAATTGCACCGTCCGTGATGTTTTAAAGGATTTGTGTGAAAAATAACGATGATAAAATGCTGTTATGGCAAACATCCTGATTAAATATAAAGCGACTGCAACAATCACTGCAATTGGAGAAATGCCCACAAAAATAACTGACACACAGGCCAGATGCATAAATAGAAAAGGGATAACCCTTAACCAATCAACACCATCATCTCCGTTACCAAGTTCGGCAACAGATAATCCGGCTTCACCATTGTCAAACCATTGTCGAATTGATTTCATGAAGTATCTCTTTTCTAGACGATGTGAATCTTAGTCAGCAAAGTGTGAATTGCATGTGAAGAGTTAACTCTTTCAGAGCCTGGCAGCCTCTTCACTTCATTTTCACAATCAATACGCTTTGATGAGCAGACTAATAAAGTTCATCGGAAAAGAACCATGTTAAAGATCCCCCCAACGCTAAAATTGACGTGGTTCTTACCCATATTCGTTTTAACAGCGGCCTGTAGTGGAAACTCTATGCAAAGTGCTTATGTAAATGACTACCAGAAAGCTCTTGAATCAAAAGGTTCGCAGCCAGTTGAAAACAATGAGGCTGTAAATGGCTTTATTGAGGTGTTTAATCAGGCTCAACATGGCGAAGTGGCAGATATTATTCGTCAAACCTATGCCGAACAACTTTATTTTAACGACACCTTTCGAACCATTACTGACAGAAATGAACTCATAGAATACATGGAACAGACCGGGCAACAGGTTGATCGTCTCGATGTACGGGTTCAGGATGTTGCTCGCAGTGGTAACGACATCTATGTGCGTTGGATAATGCAAATGCAATTTAAGGTAATGGGAAAGCAAGTCGACAGCAAATCGATTGGTATCAGCCAATTACGCTTTAATGAACAGGGCAAGATTATCTTACATCAGGATTTCTGGGATGGTGTGGATGGGTTTTATCAATACTTGCCGATTATTGGTTACTCCCTGAAGAAAATACGGGAAAAATTATGATAAACCGCATTCTGTTTTTTTCATTGCTTCCTTTTCACCTTGCCAGTGCGAACAGCTTTGAATCAGAAATACAGCTGGATAATTCTACCCTGCAACAATGTTCAGCCGTGCCTATTAAAGTGATGTTGTTCAATCTCGGTGATGTTGCTTTGTATCGTGAACAATGCAGTGATGATAGTGCATTGACCAGCCAGTCAATTCAACTTTCATTTATTTATAAGCGAAGTTTTGATGCCGAGGATTTTCAAAAATCTTCAGTGGAATTGCTACGGCGTAATCTAGATGAGGATTTGTTCAAATCAATTGAAATGGCATTATTGGATTTCAATGCTGGCTATCAGAAAGCAGAAGAAGGTGATCGTTATGATATCCGCTATTCATCTGAATCAGGCTTGTTGCTATTCAAAAATGGTCAACAACTGAGCAAAAGCGACGATGCTCAACTTGGTAAAGCTTATTTTGATATCTGGTTTGGCAAAGATCCTTTCAGCAAAGGAATCAAAGAAGAATTATTGGCAGGCCTGAAAAACTAAACCCGCCTGTTGGCGGGTTCAAATATGTTAACTCTTTTCTTCACTGGGATATAACAGCTTTTGTAAGCCCGGATGATCCTGCAAAGGCTGTAATGCCGGTTCCAGAGCAATTTCTTCTCGATAACTTTCACTGCGCGAAATAGCTTGTTTAAGATAATACAGCGCTTCTTCAAATTGCCCCATTGTCGTATAAGCACATGCCAGCTGATAAAACGCATGGCTGTTTAGTGGATCAATCAATAAAGCCTGATGGCAAAGATTGGCTGCCCATTGAGGCTCACCTAATTCAAGTACCGCGTCAGCCTTATAGGTCAATGCCTCACAATCATCGCGTTTAATCTTCAGGATATGATCATAAATACCGATTTTATGTGATGCCGTATTTTCCTGGGCAGCACGTAGCCATAATGACTGCAGTTCCTGAGTTCGCTCAATCTCTTCGCGGTTCTCTTCAATATGCTGTGTTTTCTGATTAAGTTGCAATTCTATAGCGTGTAACCGCTGCTCGTATTCCATCACTAGTTTTGAGATCTCTTCATCTGCCAGCGAGTGCACCCGCTCTTTGATTTCCCGAATCGATGTCCATCCCACCAGAACTAATATCGATGTTGCACCTGCAATCAGATAGAAAAAATAGGTAACCGTGTTGGTTGAATAAGTGACCGCTTTATCCACCGCGTTAATTTCACGGTTTACAATCTGCTGAATCATTTCATTGCGTTGTGATGCCATGTCGGTACGCAATTGCTTCAATTCATCCAAAACATAACGTTCTATGAACGGTGAATAGAGCGGTTCTTCCAATACGTCAACTTCAGCTTCAAATTGTTGCATTTGCTCATCAGATAATGGGGCCACCTGAGTTTCTGGCTCTGCATTTGCCAATAGTGGCAAGCATAAAAAACATAAAGCTATTAAGACGCGAGGCATATGGCTCTGCCGTGATCATGAACCTCTACTAAATAACTGTGTAGATTTTTGATGGCATCAGCATAGTCATCTTCGTCAATAATAAATTGCATATCTACCTGACGCATTGACTGATGCATGGCCAATACACTGATATTTTTCTCAGCCAAAGCACTGACCGTACGTGCCAGGATACCGGGGATTTTCATATCACTACCAATCGCTGACACAATGGCCACTTTCTGCTGATTAATTTCAGCTTCCGGAAATTGTTCCTGTAAAGCTTCCCTAATCCGCCGAATATTCTTCAGGCTGGCAGTAAGATAATGCGTAATGGTGTTGGCATTAATATCTTTGGAAATAATATGGGCCTTGTTTTTGCGGATCTGGGCCAGGATTTCACGATCATAATTTTCAATATTGCCCGCCATATCCTGATCAAACAGCTCAAATGCATAAACATGTTTGCAGCCGGCGATAATTTCTACACAAGGTTTGCTACTGATATAGTCACCGGTGATTAATGTTCCGGCATGTTCAGGTTCAAAGGTGTTTCTCACCCTTAATGGAATATTATTCTGCCGTAAGCCTTTTGCCGCTTTAGGGTGAATAGCTTCCATACCCAGATTGGCTAATTGATCAGCCACATCATAATTGGTCCGGCCAATCGGCACAGCATTGTCTTCACCTACCAGACGCGGATCAGCGCTGCTTAAATGAAACTCTTTATGAATAATCGCTTCATTGGCATTGGTTAATACAGCAATACGGCTAAACGTCATTTCGCTGTAGCCGCGATCAAAGGTCGACATCAGACCATCATCACTATGGGCATACCCGGTCACGATGGGTAACTCTTTACTCAAATCAATTTTGGCAAACGCTTTATCAATTCGTTCATCAAGTTTCATGTGCTTGTCGGTCTGCCAACCGGTCAAATCAACATAACGGGCATTGATCTTGTCTTTTTTAAGTAAAGTTGCCGTATTCCAGGCACTGTGAGCCTCGCCAATACTGGCCAGCATTTCACGTACTGTTGCCAGATGCATATCCAAGGCAAAGTGACCATGCTGGCAAAGTCGTTGCAGATCTGCCAATACCCGTTCTGCATCATCAAGACGTTCGCCAATAAATTCATTAGCTTTGTTTAGTGTTTTTTTATCTTTAAACAATTGCTGGTTGATGGAAAAAATCTCTTGTTTGAGCTTTTCCATCGCTTCCATCCAGCTATCATCATTCAAACTGTTGGCAAATTCAGCGTAAACACCAGAAGTGCCATTTTTCTTATGCTCAAGCAAAAGGTTGGTAATACCACCATAAGCTGAAACAACAAACACACGATTGTAAATTGACTCGTTATGAACCGGTTTCAGAATAATATTGTCGCGCACTGCGACATAGTCGCTCATGGAAGTGCCGCCTATTTTTTCTACCGTATGAAATTGCATATCTACTCTCTGTTAATTCGTTGTACTCCGGGCTAAACCGGAAAGGCTGCATTGCCTGTTATTCAGTTACTGCTTCGGCGTCTAACTCATAAGCACCTTCAGCGTTGTGTACTTCTTTGCCATTTAATGGTGGATTGAAAACACAAGCCAGATGAAGCTCTTTAAAGGCACGCAGGATATGACGATCATGTTTATCCAGGTTGTATAAAGTACCCGGGGTAATTTTGTAGACCTTGCCATCATCTAGCGTTTCCACTTCACCTTCACCGCTAATGCAGTAAACAGACTCCAGATGATTTTGGTAATGCATGCGAAAATCAGCACCGGCATAGATAGTGGTGATATGGAATGAATACCCCATGTTGTCATCTTTCAATAACATACGGGTGCTTTCCCAGTTACCGTCCGGTGAAACGATACGACGTGAGGTTTTTTGAGCTTCTTGAAGTTGTCTGACAATCATGATTTTGTCCTCTGTAAATGCTTTGCAATATCCGGTGAACGGAAAGCCGCTCACCGGATTGTGAATAGTGGGTTGAGAGGTTTATTAACTTGCCGCTTTTTTGCTTTCCGGCTCAACCACATCAGATTTACTGGCTTCATCGCTTACTGAATAATCACCTTCAAAAAAATCCTTTTCTTCCGGAATGCTGTCTGCTTTATCGCAAACTTCTTTAATAGCCTGTTCCAGAATATCGATACCTTTTTTCAGATTTTCATCTTTGATAGTGAGTGGGCAAAGGAATTTCACAACATGATCGTCTGCACCACTGGTTTCGATAATTAAACCTTTCTGAAAACATTTACGGGTAATTTGTCCAGCCAGTTCGCCATTGACACAATTAATACCGCGGAACATGCCACGACCATGTGAGTTAAAGTTACCTTCACCGTATTTCGCAACAATTGTGTCAACGCGATCAGCAATGTATTGACCTTTGCGCTGAACTTCCTTGGCAAATTTATCGTCTTTCCAGAAATAATCGAGTGCGGCTTTAGCAGTGACAAACGCATGATTGTTGCCACGGAAGGTACCGTTATGCTCACCCGGTGACCACTGATCGACTTCAGGCTTCATCAGCACGACAGCAAATGGCAGACCATACCCACTGAGTGATTTGGATAAGGTTACGATATCAGGGTAAATGCCGGCTTCTTCAAAACTGAAGAAAGTACCGGTACGGCCGCAACCTGCCTGAATATCATCAACAATCAATAAAACATCATGGCGTTTGCAGATTTCTGAAAGACTTTGTAACCAGGTCATTGAAGCAGCATTGATACCGCCCTCGCCTTGTACAGTTTCAACAATCACCGCGGCCGGCTTGTCGACACCACTACTGGAATCCGACAACATCTTGTCGAGCAGATTAGTAGTATCGAAATCATCACCTAAGTAACCATCATAAGGAATTCGGGTTGAACCATGTAAAGCAATACCAGCTCCACCACGGTGAGTTGAATTACCTGTTACCGATAAGGCACCAAGGGTCTGTCCATGCCAGCCATTGGTAAACGAAATAATATTTTCACGACCGGTTTTTTTACGGGCAATTTTTAATGCCGCTTCGACTGCATTGGTTCCGGTAGGACCAGTAAACATGACAATGTAATCAAGGTCACGTGGCTTCAGAATATTCTCGTTAAAGCTTTCCAGGAACTCACCCTTGGCACGAGTATGTAAGTCCAGCCCCTGAGTAATGCCATCACGTTGGATATATTCAATCAGTTTCTCTTTGAATAAAGGATGATTGTGACCATAATTCAGCGAACCGGCACCAGCCAGAAAGTCTATATATTCATTACCCTCATCGTCGTAAATCAACTCGCCTTGGGCTTTGTCAAATAGACGAGGGAACGCGCGGGCATATGAACGCACTTCTGATTCGATCTCTTCAAAAATTTTCATTCGCTTTTCTCTCCTGTGAAAATTGTGGCCATCGCTGACCTGAATTCAGTATTAATTAAGCTATTGGTTTAAACGGACCGACTTTGACTAACATTTCAGTATCATGCTGATCGGCAAAATGTTGTTTTCGATCAAACATTACGCTACTGCTAATCTCGGTATCAAGCTTACGGGCAAGGCTTTCAAATAACGCCCAGGAAGCTTTATTGTCTGGGGTTATCGTCGTTTCGATTCGCTTAATGTCACGGTTTTGTTCACGCGACAGAATTTCTTTAAGCATTCTTCCGGCAAGTCCTTGACCTCGGGCCTTTTCACCAACGGCAACCTGCCAGACAAATAATGTTTCAGGGCGTTGTGGTATGCGGTATCCGGAAATAAACCCTACCAATTCATTATCAAGAACAGCTGCTACAGCTGTCTCGGCAAAGTGACTGCTTTGCAATAAGTTGCAATACATCGAATTGGTATCTAACGGTGGGCATTCAGAAATAAGTTTATGCACGGCTGCACCAAGTTCTGCCGTTGGTTGCACTAACTCAATTGGTAAAGGTGCAGTCTTTACTTGGCTCATATATGTAATCAACTCTAATGTTTATGGCACTAAGTACTTAGTGATGTAAAAAAATCTGTAAATTCCATCATAATTACGTTTAATTAATATAATCATGCATTTATGACTTGCAGATGACAGAATCTAAATATATAGTACACTAAACAAATTAAAAGTCCAGACCACTTTGCGCTCTATTATTTAATTCGAGCTCTTTAAAATGGTTTGTATAAAAGTCTGGCTGTTTAGCCGATAAGACTCGTAAAGCGGTTTACCCCAAGTTGAAATATTCATTAAAGAAACGTGGGAAAATATGTTGAATTCAATTCAAATTAATACTGAAACTATAGACGCACTTGGTCTAGATAAAGAGCAAAGGGAACACCTGTTGAATCATATTGAAGAAGTGCTTATTGCATTGCGTCGGGTTATCCGCGCCACCGACCTACATTCCAAATACCTGGCTAAAACCACCGGCTTGACCGCACCCCAGATACTTTTATTACAAACATTGCGGGATAAGGGGCAAGTAACCATAGGTGAATTGGCTCAGGAGATGAGTTTAAGTCAAGCGACAGTGACCACCATTCTGGACCGGCTGGAAAAACGTGGATTGGTTTATCGACAACGCTCTCAGACCGATAAACGTAAAGTTCATGCATACCTGACTGAGACCGCTACAGAAACACTTAAAAGCGCGCCTATTCCTTTACAGGATCGTTTTACTCGTGAATTCAGTAAACTGGATGAATGGGAACAGGCAATGATAATGTCCGCTATAAAACGGGTTGCTCAAATGATGGACGCCCAGCATATTGATGCCTCACCTGTTCTTGATATTGGTTTGCTGGATCGGTACGAGGATGAACAGGATGTCGTTAAAATGTCTGCAAAAAAACGTTAGGAATTTTGCAGGCCATTTCCGCTCTCAAGCAGACGTTCAATTTCACTCACTGGCAGGGGTTTACTATAGTAATACCCTTGTAATTCCTTACAGCCCATTGTCGTCAGCATGTTTACCTGCTCAATGGTTTCAACGCCTTCGGCAATGGTTCTCAACCCCAGATTATCTGCAAGTTGGACAATGGTCCGTGCAATCGCAGCATCTTTAGGGTTTTCAACAATTTCATCAACAAAACTTTTATCAATTTTCAACGTATCAATCGGGAAATTTTTCAAATAACTTAATGAAGAATAACCGGTTCCAAAATCATCAATTGCCAGCCCTACTCCCATGTCTTTTAATGCTCTGAGTAATGGAATAGTTTCCATTACATCCTTGAGCATAGCCGTTTCCGTGATTTCCAATTCTAGAGAAGATGCTGGAAGCCCCGAGTTCTTCAGACTTAGTCCAACCTGCTCCAGCAATAACTGCTGATTAAACTGCATTGCAGACAGGTTCACCGAAACCCGCCAGTGAATATCAAAACGTTTTTGCCATTTGCGGGTTTGTAAACATGCCTGTTGCAAAACCCATTCGCCAATGGCAATGATCAAACCGGTCTTTTCGGCCACTTCAATAAAGGTGAGTGGACCTAGCAGACCTTTTATCGGATGCAACCACCTCAACAAAGCTTCAAAACCAATAATCTGCTGTGTTTTTACATCAATTTGTGGCTGATAAAACAACAGAAATTCATTGCGTTCCAATGCCTGGCGGAGATCCTGTTCGGTTTGCAATCGCTCATACAAATAATCATTCATTTCTGCTGAAAAGAACTGGTAATTATTACGTCCCAGTTCCTTTGCGTGATTCATTGCCACATCAGCATGTTGCATCAAACTTTGTACGTTATCGCCATCCTCAGGGAAAAGTGCAATACCAATACTGACCGTACTGAAAACGTTGTAATCTTTTATATCAAATGATTTTTCAAACTTGACAACAATGCGTTGCGCTATATTTGCCAGTACATCCACATTATCAATATTGGTCAGCATTACCGTAAACTCATCACCAGCAAACCGGGCAACGCGGTCATCCTTATCCTTACTTACCGCAATCAAATCTGCATCCCGCAGACAATCCTTAATTCTTGCTGCGGCTTCACATAACAATGCATCACCAACTGCATGACCATAGGTGTCATTGATATGTTTAAAGTGATCCAGATCGATAAACATCAACGTTAACGATTGTTTTTTATGACGGGCCCGGGCAATTGCGGTTTCCAACTGTTCAATAAACAAGCGGCGATTGGGTAAGTCGGTCAGCGTATCGTAATAGGTAAAATAAGCAATTTCCTGCTCTGAACGTTTAAGTGAGGTGATGTCCTGCAAAGTGCCAACAATCTTCCACCCACTATAATCCTCGATAATTTCCGTGCGTTCATGCAAATAAAATAATTCGCCATTATCTAACTGAATACGATATTCAATATCATAGGGATATTTACTCTGTATTGCCCGACGTAGAGCCTGCTTAAATAAAGGTCTGTCTTCGGGGAAGATACGACGAAGAATCTGCTTGAATGAAATGCCTTGGGAGGTATCTTCGATACCCAATAACTGATGCAGATCAGCACTGCATTCAATTTCATTCTGCTTAAAATTCCATTCCCAGTAAACCAGATGGGCAATTGCCTGTGCCTTGGCCAGTTTTGAGCGACTCTGACTGAGCTCGCGCAGGGTATTGTTGGCTTTGAGAATGTAACGGATTCGGTGGGCAAATAACGGCCACTTGAAAGGTTTGGTTATAAAATCTGTTGCACCAGCTTCGAATGCTTTTTCAATGTCATCAACTTTGTCATGAATGGTCACCATAACAATCGCTGACTGTTGCCCTTTGGGAAGTGAACGTAACTTTCGACAGCAAGTAAATCCGTCCATGCCAGGCATGGAGACATCCAATAGGGTTATATCAGGTAAATGCTCGGCAAATAAATCGATTGCCTGTTCACCATTTTGGGCTTCAATAACCGTTAAGTTCGGATCCTGAAGTGATTGCTTCATCAGCAGGCGAGTCACCGGATCGTCATCAACAATAAGCACGGTATAAAAGGATGGACTATCCATGTTGCCAGCTACCTGAATTTCTAAGCAAAGAAACACTGATATAAGAATGACCAAACAGATCAGCGGCAGTTTATATCAGCAATATTTAAGAAGAATATAAACTACCATAGCGTTGTCAGCTTTAACCTGCGCTAGCGCACATTTCTGAAAAGTTAGATTCAGGGGGCCGGGTTAGATATGGTTTTATGGATATCCTCAATCGAAGCAACAACTTCATCGGAAAGCATTAATTGCTCGCTGCCAATATTGGTCTTTAGTTGTTCCATAGTGGTTGCGCCGATGATAGTCGCCGCAACAAATGGTCGACTATTCACATAAGCCAATGCCATTTGCGCTGGATCCAACTGATGTCGCTGTGCTAAATCAACATACGACTGCGTGGCTTGAACAGCCTGTGGGTTGCTGTAACGGGCATAGTGAGGCCATAAACTCATTCGCGCATTGGCAGGTGCATTGTTCTGTAAATATTTTCCGGTTAGCACACCAAAGCCCAAGGGTGAGTAAGCCAATAAGGGAACATTCTCCCGATAGCTGATTTCGGCACAGCCAATCTCATAGGTACGGTTCAACAAACTGTAAGGATTCTGCACTGAGGCAATCACGGGCAGATTCATCGCTTTTGCCACTGAAATAAACTGCATCAAACCCCAGGGAGTTTCATTGGATAAACCGATGTAGCGAATTTTTCCGGCCTTTATCTGTTTTTCCAGTGCCTGCAGGGTTTCAATGACTGGCGTCATGGTTTCTTCAGTGGCATCGTGCTGATACCCTAATTTCCCAAAATAATTGGTTTGTCGTTCAGGCCAATGTAATTGATATAAATCCAGATATTCGGTTTGCAAGCGTTGCAAACTATTGTCTAACGCTTCGCTGATATTTTTATCATCAAATCGTGATTTACCCTGACGTATGTGCCCTACCCAATCTGCTCCTGGCCCGGCAATTTTACTCGCAAGCACCAAATCATCACGACGACCACGTTTCGCTAACCAATTACCAATAATCGCTTCAGTTGCGCCATAAGTTTCCGCCTTGGGGGGAATTGCGTAAAGTTCGGCTGTATCAATGAAATTCACACCTTGGGATACGGCGTAATCAAGCTGTTCAAATGCTTCCTGTTGAGTATTCTGTTCACCATAAGTCATTGTGCCAAGACAAATCTGGCTGACTTTAAGATTGCTATTGCCCAGGGTATTAAATTGCATAGACGATCCTGTGATTTTCAGACAGTAGAAACAAAACAACGCCCATTAAGAGCGTTGTGATGATATTAAAGTTGCGTATGGTCGGGACAGAAGGATTTGAACCTTCGACCCCTTGCACCCCATGCAAGTGCGCTACCAGGCTGCGCCATGCCCCGACAAGCAACAAAACAGTGAAATTATAACGTATTAAGCCAGTATCGTCCGAATTTGTTCCAGCTCTTTCAGCATTTCATCAATCAGTTGTTTGCGATTCTCATTACTGGGTGCAGCTTCCGGTTTGTGTTCGGTTTCCAATTGCTGACGGGCACCACCGATGGTAAATCCCTGTTCATAAAGCAAGCCACGAATTTCACGAATCAGCACCACATCATGGCGTTGGTAATAACGGCGGTTACCACGACGTTTGACGGGTTTGAGCTGAGTAAACTCCTGTTCCCAATAACGTAGTACATGTGGCTTCACCCCACATAACTCACTGACTTCACCAATGGTAAAGTAACGTTTACCCGGAATTGCAGGTAGTTCGTTGTTGTTACTCGCCTCTAGCATAACTGTCCACCCTTGCTTTCAGTTTTTGGCCAGGACGAAAGGTAACAACACGACGGGCGGTGATTGGAATTTCTTCACCCGTTTTAGGGTTACGGCCAGGCCGTTCATTTTTGTCGCGAAGTTCAAAATTACCAAATCCTGAGAGCTTCACTTGATCACCTTCCTCAAGTGCACCACGGATTTCTTCAAAGAACATTTCGACCAGTTCTTTTGCTTCACGTTTATTAAATCCCAACTCTTCATAAAGTTGTTCAGTCATATCGGCTTTTGTGAGTGCCATTCTTTACCTCTATTCTTATTATTGAACCGACGTTAGGTTCTAACAACCGCACCCAACTCACTTTGCAGCTTGTTGGTAATTTGCAGCATTAATGCATCGACTTCATCGTCGGTCATGGTTCGCTCACCATGTTGAAGATGGAAAGCGACCGCAATGCTCTTCTTGCCAAGCTCGACACCATCTCCAGAATAAACGTCAAACAATTGAATTGACTTAAGAATATCAGACTCGATACCTTTCAGGCAATGCTCAATTTCAACGGCTACAATGGAATTGTCGACAACTAAAGCGAGATCTCTGCGAATAGCAGGATAACGCGATAGCGTAGTAAATTTTGGAATGGCAGATTGCAGACAAACCGTTAATGCCAATTCGAAAACATACGCTTTACCAGTAAAGCCTAATGGCTTATTCAGTTTGGGATGCAGTGCTCCCAACCATCCCACTGGTTTATCATTTTGATAGATACGTGCAGATTGTCCAGGATGCAATGCAGGATGTGGTTCAGCGCGGAATTCGACTTTGCCATTTCCCAGCGCCAATATCGCCTCGACATCAGCTTTCACATCATAAAAATCAACTTTACGGTTTTTTTCTGACCATTGTTCGGGATGAATATCGCCATAGACCATTCCGCCAATACAAAGATACTGATCGATATCAGCCAATTCACCCCGGAACACACGCCCAACTTCAAACAACCTAATTCGGTCATGCTGACGATTCAGGTTATAAACCATCGCCTGCACCAGACCAGGCCACAATGAATGACGCATCACAGACAGATCCGCTGAAATCGGATTGGCTAATTTGATTGGTTCGATATCACTGTCGGCAAAGTGTTTTTGCAATGTTGGGTCAACAAAACTGTAAGTGATTGCTTCAAAATAACCTCGATCCACCAACAGACTTTGCAGACGTTCTGTGGCAAGCTGTTTTTCTGAAATTGTACCGGGTAATACACTGATTTCAGGCCGGGTTTGCGGCAACCGATCATAGCCGTAGAGACGACCTAATTCTTCAATCAAATCCACTTCGATATTAATATCAAAACGGAAACTTGGCACAATCACCAGCCAGCCGTCTCTGACTGCTGTAACTTCCAGCCCCAACCGAGTCAGCTGTTCTTCTACTTCAGCAGCTTCCAGCTCAATTCCCAACACCCGTTTAATACGGTTTGCACGTAGCAGAATTTGCGGCGTTTCAGGTAACGCACTTTCCTCACTGATAATCGTTAGCGGGCCTGGCTGACCACCGGCAATTTCCAGAATCAACTGCGTGGCCCGTTGCATTGCCTGTTGTGCCAATTGAGGATCAACACCCCGTTCAAAGCGATGAGATGAATCAGTATGTAATCCATAACTTCTAGCCTGCCCTGCAATCGAATCAGGCGTGAAAAAGGCCGCTTCGAGAAACAGCGATGTTGTTTTATCATCAACGACGGAAGCTTCTCCACCCATTACACCAGCAAGAGCCAGCGGACCAGATGCATCGGCAATAACTAATGTCTGTTCAGCAATCTCAACTTGCTGACCATCCAATAAAGTCAGTTTTTCGTCTGTCTTGGCAAACCTTACAATAATGTTCTGCTGTAACTTCTGCAGATCAAATGCATGCATTGGCTGCCCCAGCTCCAACATCACATAATTAGTGATGTCCACCACGGCGCTCAGACTCCGTAATCCACTGCGACGCAGTTTTTCCTGCATCCATAACGGCGTTTTGGCGTCAGGATTAATATTTTCAATCACCCGACCAATATAATTTGGGCAGGCTTGTATGGCTTCTACTGAAACTGGAAATGTTGTCTGAACAGTAGCCGCAATCTCATTAATAATGACGGGGGTAAGATTGGTACGGCTAATCACACCCAATTCGCGTGCAATACCGGCAACTCCCAGACAATCACTGCGGTTTGGTGTTAAATCGACTTCAATAGTGAAATCATTTAATGCCAGATAATCGCGAATATCGCTCCCAACAGGTGCATCTGCCGGTAATTCCATCAGTCCGTCAGAGGATTCAGTTAAACCAAGTTCTTTAGCAGAACACAACATACCGAAAGATGGTTCACCACGCAGTTTGGCTTTTTTAATTTTAAAATCACCTGGCAAGACTGCACCAACAATGGCAACTGGAATTTTCAAACCTTCCCGAACGTTGCTGGCACCACACACAATATGCAATAACTCATCACCAGCAACATCCACTTCACAGACACGCAATTTATCAGCATCCGGGTGTGAAACAACTGATTTCACCTGTCCAACTAATACACCTGAAAAATCCCCGGCAACAGGCGAAACCGAATCAACTTCCAGACCCGCCTGAGTCAGTTTCTCGGCAATAACCTGCACATCAAAATCAGGATTTACCCATTCACGTAGCCAATTTTCGCTTAATTTCATGGCGAACTTCCTATCCTATTTGAACTGACGCAGGAAGCGCAGATCGTTCTCAAAAAATAATCGCAGATCATTCACGCCATATCGCAACATCGCCAGGCGCTCAACGCCCATGCCAAATGCCAGACCCAGATATTTTTCACTATCAATATTGACGTGCTCGAATACTTTAGGATGCACCATGCCGCAACCCAGCACTTCCAGCCAGCCGGTATGACTACAGACACGACAACCTTCACCACCACAGATCACACATTCAATATCCGCTTCTGCAGAAGGCTCGGTAAATGGAAAGTACGAAGGTCGAAACCGCACATTAAGTGGTTTTTCAAAAAATGCCTGTAGGAAATCGGCAAGAATACCTTTCAAATCGGTAAAGCTGATGTTTTCATCCACCATTAAACCTTCTACCTGATGGAACATCGGCGTATGGGTTAAATCTGAATCACAGCGATATACCCGGCCCGGTGCAATGACCCGTAAAGGTGGCTGTTCATTTTCCATGACCCGGATCTGTACCGGTGAAGTATGGGTACGCAACAGCATTTCGGCGTTGAAATAAAACGTGTCATGCATCGCACGCGCTGGATGACTTTCAGGAATATTCAATGCGGTGAAGTTATGATCACCATCTTCAATTTCCGGACCTTCGGCAATTTGAAAACCGATTTGACGGAAATACTGTTCAATGCGTTGCAAGGTGCGAGTCACCGGATGCAGACCGCCAACTTCAGCATTACGACCGGGTAAAGTTACATCAACCGTTTCGGCAGCCAAAGCGGCATTCATGGCCTGCTCAGCAAGCAATTTGGACCTGGCTTCAGTCAGACCTGCTACTTCCTGTTTGGCCAGATTCACTTCCTTACCAATTAACGGTCGTTCTTCAGCGCTGAGATTACCCAACTCTTTGACATACCCCGTGATAAGGCCTTTTTTGCCCAGATATTCAACCCGGACATTATCCAGCGTCTTGGCATCGGTCGCGTTTTGAATCGCGGACTTCGCTGCCTCAACAATATCTTTTAATGCCAGTAACTGCGATGACAGTTCAGCCATATTTCCTCCACCTGAGGATCAATCAGAAATAAAAAAGGGCCGTCATCAACGGCCCTTTCCTGTGTAACTAATAATAAGATCCGCGCTAAAGCGAACCGACTGATTAGTTAGCCAAAGCCGCCTTTGCTTTTGCAGCAATAGCAGCAAATGCAGCAGAATCGTGATAAGCAATATCTGCCAATACTTTACGATCGATTTCAATAGATGATTTTTTCAGACCATCGATTAAACGACTGTACGAAATTCCACATTCACGGGCAGCAGCGTTAATACGCGCAATCCACAATGTACGGAATACACGTTTTTTCTGACGACGATCACGGTATGCATATTGACCGGCTTTGGTAACTGCCTGGACAGCTACACGATAGACATTCTTGCGACGACCATAATAGCCTTTGGCCTGCGCGATAACTTTTTTATGACGGGCTCTGGCTGTTACGCCACGTTTTACTCTAGCCATTGGAATACTCCTTAATTATAGAAGAGGCAATAATTTGCGGACTGACAAATGATCTGCTTTACAGATTGTCAACGTGGAACGCAGTTGGCGTTTCCGCTTAGTGCTTTTCTTGGTCAGGATATGGCTAGTAAACGCTTGAGCGCGTTTGAACTTTCCGCTACCGGTGCGTTTGAAACGCTTCGCTGCACCGCTATGATTTTTCAATTTTGGCATTTGGAACTCCGCATTGTTAATTTAATTAATAGTTATTTTTTATTACTTGGCGCCAAAACCATAATCATTTGCCGACCTTCTTTCTTCGGATGTTGCTCAATAACCGACAGGTCTTTCAAATCATCGGCTACTCTTTCGAGCAATTTCAGACCTAATTCCTGATGGGCCATTTCACGTCCACGAAAGCGGAGGCTGACTTTGGTTTTATTACCTTCTTCGAGGAAACGTGTCAGGTTGCGTAGTTTTACCTGATAGTCACCCTCTTCCGTCCCTGGTCGGAATTTTATTTCCTTTACCTGTATCTGTTTTTGCTTTTTCTTAGCAATGGCCTTTTGTTTATTAGCCTCAAACACATACTTGCCGTAATCCATAATACGGCAGACAGGTGGTTCTGCCTGTGGGGCAATCTCCACCAAATCCAACTCGGCTTCTTCAGCTAATTCCAAGGCTTTCGCCAATGAAATAATACCTAATTGTTCACCGTTTGCATCGGTTACACGAATTTCTCTGGCTGTGATTTCAGAATTCAGCCTTTTTTGATCTGTAGCGATGTTTTTAATCCTCTAAAATAATTCGACCGCGGCGAGCGACGTCTTCTTGAAGCAATGAAACGAAGCTCTCTAGCGACATAGCGCCTAAATCTTCGCCTTTGCGAGTACGTACTGCCACGGCATTTTCTTGTGCTTCGCGATCCCCAACAACGATTAGATAAGGTACGCGACGCAATGTGTGCTCGCGTATTTTAAAGCCAATCTTCTCATTTCTCAAGTCCGTATCAGCTCTAAATCCCTGATTTTTCAATTGTTGGGCAATTTGTTGAACATAATCTGACTGTTTATCGGTAATTCCCATGACCATAACCTGACGAGGTGCAAGCCATGCCGGAAACGCGCCAGCATATTCTTCAATGAGTATACCGATAAATCGCTCGAGTGATCCAAGAATCGCACGATGCAGCATCACCGGTACCTGTTTCGAACCATCATCGGCCACATAAGTTGCATCCAATCGGCCTGGCATTGAGAAATCCACCTGAATGGTGCCGCATTGCCAGACCCGCCCCAGACAATCTTTTAAGGAGAATTCGATCTTCGGTCCGTAAAACGCACCCTCGCCCGGCTGCAGTTCCCAGTCCAGATCTTTGGCATTTAATGCCTGTTCAAGTGCATGTTCCGCTTTATCCCAAACGGCATCACTACCGACACGATTTTCCGGACGAGTCGATAACTTAATAATAATGTCGTTAAAACCAAAATCGGCATAAACGTTAAACAACAGATCTATAAAAGTAGAAACCTCAGTCTGAATTTGATCTTCAGTACAGAAGATATGCGCATCATCCTGAGTGAAGCCACGCAGACGCATCAAACCATGCAAGGTACCGGACGGTTCATTACGATGGCATGAACCAAATTCCGCCATACGCAAAGGTAAATCACGGTAGCTTTTCAGCCCCTGATTAAATATCTGAATATGACAAGGACAATTCATTGGTTTAACCGCGTAATCACGATTTTCAGAATGGGTACTGAAAATCATGTCACCGAATTTGTCCCAATGTCCTGATTTTTCCCACAGACTGCGGTCCACAACCTGAGGGGTGCGCACTTCCTGATAGTCATTTTGAGCCAGTACATCGCGAATATATTTTTCCACTTCGCGATAAATCCGCCAGCCATTGTCATGCCAGAAGATCATGCCAGCCGCTTCATCCTGCAGATGGAAAAGATCCAGACTTTTCGCCAACTTACGATGATCACGCTTTTCGGCTTCTTCCAGACGATGCAGATAGGCTTTCAGGTCTTTTTTATCTGACCAGGCTGTACCATAAACCCGTTGCAGCATTTCGTTTTCAGATTTACCACGCCAGTAAGCACCGGCCAGTTTCATCAGTTTGAATGCTTTGAGTTTTCCGGTATTTGGTACGTGCGGACCACGGCATAAATCCATGAATTCACCCTGTCGATACACTGACAGGATTTCATCCTTAGGAATATCTTCGATGATTTGAGCTTTATATTCTTCACCCATTTCACGAAAGATCTGAACTGCTGCATCACGGGTGACTTCTTCACGGACCACTTGCAGATCTTGCTTGACCAGCTCTTCCATACGTTTTTCGATTTTCTGCAAATCTTCCGGTGTAAAACCTTTTGGATAGGAAAAATCGTAGTAAAAGCCATCTTCGATAACCGGGCCAATAGTGACCTGTGCATCGGGATAAAGTTGTTTTACGGCTTGAGCTAACAGATGTGAGGTCGAATGTCGGATGATATCGAGCCCTTCTTCATCACGTTCGGTGATGATGGCAAGTTCAGCATCATCCTCTATAACGTAATTGGTATCGACCAGTTTGCCATTCACTTTACCGGCCAGAGCAGCCCGGGCTAAACCAGCACCAATATCGGCAGCAACATCATGAATTGAAACGGGGTGATCGAACTGGCGTTGACTGCCATCAGGAAGGGTAATTGAAATCATACTATATCCTTGGTTGTGGCCAATACGAGAGGCCTTAAAAACCAAAAAGCACCTGCAAGAGGTGCTTGATGTATATATCTGGTAGGCACGATTGGATTCGAACCAACGACCCCCACCATGTCAAGGTGGTATCGTAACTCGCGCAAACCTACTAGGGGCGGCATTTTACACTGTTTTTAGCCACTGTCAAAAATGGCATTTTCGGCATAATAAAAACAATGGGTTATATGATTGTTTCGGATTTTAATATATATTTATTTGGAAGCAAAAAAGGATATAAAAGATGATCAGGGAATTACTTGTAGGATCTGTTTTTGATGGCGCCTTATTGAGACTGCGGACTAAGGTAGAAATACTATCTCAGGCCCGTAAGCGTTCTTTGTCTGTTGGAACCGTGATGAACGATCACCTCTCCACATTCCTGGTGGTGAGGCTGTGCGATGCCGGTAAGGTATTTGTCGATATAGGTGCACACATTGGGTCTATTATTTCTGAGGTTAAAACCCACTCACGACCATCAAAGATAATTGCCTTTGAAGCAATCCCTGATAAAGCGAAAAAGCTATCAGCTAAATTTAAAGACGTTGAGATTTATGAATGTGCTGTTTCCGACAGAACGGGAGTTGCCCGGTTTTTTATTGATCAGAAATTAAGTGGTTATAGCTCACTCAATAAAATTAAAAACGCCAAAGAAATTACCGTCGAAATGAACCTGGTTGATAACCTTATTGATCGCAATGATGTTGATGTCATCAAGATTGATATTGAAGGTGCCGAGCTTGGCGCGTTACTGGGTAGTGTAAAGTTAATTCAACGCTGCAAGCCTGTCATTATGTTTGAGTCCGGGCCAAGTGAGGTTCTTGGTTATACCAAAGAAGCTATGTGGAAATTCTTTGAGTCACACGATTATCAGTTATTCATCCCTAACCGGCTACCCCATTCAGCAAAAGGCTTGTCGCTTGAGGCATTCATCGACTCACATCAGTACCCAAGAAGAACCACCAATTATTTTGCGGTACATAACTCTCGTATTAACGAAATAAAATCAAAGGCCATGAATATTCTAAAAATCACTTAAGCCGGGACTGGCACGCGAGTAGCTGCTTGATTACTCGCTCAATTCCGTCTCGGAGGGAATAATAAGATTGTCGAGCATCTGAATTAAGTTCGGGGGCGCTTCCATTATCCACGCTGGTACTGGGGCCGGTTTCGGACAGTCTATCGCTACTGGCTGGACAGGTGGCGTTGACGCGCAACCGCTTACGGCCAGCAGCAACATCAGCACGAAGCTGGTTGTTTTGCTTCTCTGCATCACGCAGTAAAGCGTATTGTTCAGCTTCAACAGCCGCCCATCTAGACTGTTCAATATCAAGTTCATCTTGCAGCTCCCGTTGTTTGTTTGCTGCGGTCACAGCGATTGATTTAAGTGTTTCGGCTGTTCTGGCGTTTAACTCGGCAATTTGCTCACCCATACGCCAGCCATTAATTTGCCAACCCGCAACGAACGTTAGGCACATGGCAGCAATTAGGATGTATTTATTCATAAAGACCAGCCAGACATAAATTGTCGCGCTCAGCCTGTCTCCGGTTATAAAGCCCTTGAACAAATACCTTTCCATTAACAGTTGTCACATAGGACCAGTTTGGCTTGCCACTGTATGTATTTGCTAATAAATTGCAGCCAGCAGTATATTCACCGCGATTTATATGCTTAACAGAATTGCTTGCGCATGTCTTTGGATAGCCAAAATTCCAGGCATGGCTTGATATAGCATCGAACACCATTTGTGGCGGCTCATGAGTAAGGCAGGAAAGCAATTTAAGCTGCACCTTGGTAGCCGCAACACTCATAACGCGATCGCATTTTTCCTTACTCCAATATTCACCAACCACTACAGGCTCATCGGTGACGTGCTTTGTTATCCCGTAGCAGGTAGTTGGAAGCCCTCCTGCCAACTTGTCGGCATAAACCGTCATACCATCTTGCCCACCCCCCTCCCATAGAGCTAAAAAGGCAACAAGCACAGACGAGCCTAGCGTTAAACCGCCAACCTTAAATCTATTCATATTTACTCCAGACATAAAAAACCGCCCGGAGGCGGCTTGTCGTTTCTATGTGTTTTATTATGATGGGGTTTCAGTCCAATCGGCAGCATCTACATTGTAAGTGATGCCTCCAGTGCCAACTGTGGCAGGCTCAGTCCCGACCGTAATGCCGGAATCTACCGCAATCGCAAAGAACACGCTACTGTCGGAGGTTTGCTGTACTTCAATGTCATATAAGTAATACACCCCTGCCTGACGAATATAACTAAACTCTATCCGTGGATCGACAGCCAACCATTGCACAGTTGCATTTGTGTAAGTCACGCCATCAACAATTGCCGATACATTTGCACCAGCAACCACCGGAATTTCCACAATATGCTCTGAGCCATCCCATATAACGCTTTGAGCTGGCAAGGTGATATCAAACGGGCCTGTTGTCGTAAATCCAAATGAAGACCTGATGTTAATAGCGCCATTGCCGCCCGGTACAAGCCTTATCGTATTTGTGGAGTTATTAGCCAGACCGCCACCGATAGCTGTTGCTACGTCTGATGTGATCACCTTGAACACTAATGATTGACCATCAAAAACTGCATTTGCTGAAGCTCCCACGTCAAACGATATGGAGGTATCAGTATCTTCTTTTGGATCTAAATATAGCCTTGATGCAATGACTTCCAGGTTAGCCGTATTAGCTTGTGTACTACCTCTGGTGCTTGAAACAATAGGATAATAACCATTTCCGTCATCAACCTCTTGAACATCAGTTATAGTTAACGCCCTGGAGGTCTCTCCTACTATTGGGCTGTCATCAGCTGCCAGATACCACTGATATGCTGAGACAGGTTCAATATAAGCGTTAACACTAAATGTGGCGGAGTTGCCTATAGAAGCCTGTTGATTTACAGGCTGGGTGATAATGTTAATGCCGTTCGCAGTGAATCTGAACCCTTCTTTAATGTAGGAGTGAGCCTCCCGATCTAACGTTATCCAATTGCCTTTTCTTCTTGGCAATAGCAGCTCGGCAAAATCATCAGCCGTTCCGCCCCCATGAAAATCAGCCATATAGGTATTTATGTCGCGGGTTGACTCAACATACCCTGTCCGGTCGATAGCGTTGCCGTAAAGCGAAAGCGTTTGGTCTGGCTCCACACTAGCGGTCTGGATACTGCTTTCCGTTCCTTCAAATATATTAAAGCGGATGTTTGAGTTGGTAAAAAATCCGCCCAGCAAGATAGTGCGCCTGTCATCTACATCTGCATCTACAAATTGATTTGTTACCCAGTTGTACTCTGCCAACAGATTATCGTGATCGTCAAACCATAAAGGCCATGAGTAACCGCGGTTGGTTGGCTTATTTTCACCAAGGTTCGTTATAACGTTATTTGCAACAACAAAGTTTCCAAACCTAGGACTTACGGTACTGGCTACATTACCCCTGGCTTCAAGCCCTATCTCTCCACCTACATATAAATTTCCGGTATACGCACAGTTTAAGGCGTCCAATGCGTTGTCATTATCATTAATGTTTTTACTGTGCATCTGTGAAGGGTTAATTGATACATTGTTCACAGAGTAGTATTTTTTTGGATAAAGCGAATAGCTCGAATGATTGGTAAACTTCCCGCCAAAAAGCTTCACTCTTACCTGGTTGCCTGCTGTGGCGTTGTCGATTGAAAAATCTGTGGCGGCTACCGTAACGGTTGACCCTGTATAACTTACAATCTGCAGTTCAACTTCAACATCAGCATCAGTGGTTACATAAATATAGATTCCATCCGGAATATTAGTAGGCAGCGTCCGAGTAAATACCACCTCAGTTTCGGCCGCACCACTTAATGTCGCGGCAAGAACATCGACGAACTGCCCCTCGTACTGAAAGGTGTTATCGGTTCCATCGTATCTATCGTAATAACCGCAATGGTAAAAAAGGTTTTCTTCTTGCAAGAAGATATTCTTATCGCCATAAGTGCCAATGGCAAACCCGCCATAGTTTCTGTAAAACGTATTGCGTCTTTCCTGAAAGTTACTTACGACAGATGAGCAGTTAATGCACGTACTAAACCAGTCCATTCTGACGTCTTCAATCAGCGTATTTTCAAGTGCTGGCCCATTAGTAAAGGCGAAATAAAAGCTTGCCCCCTCAACGTTATTCCAGCCAGCAAAGTCAGGGCTGGATGGGTCTCTTATAGTGCAAGAAGCATGAATGTGAGCAATTATTAAATTATTACCCTTACCTATCTGCCCGACATTGGTAACATTGTCGAACATGTTAGAGTTACTGCCTTGCTTTTTAAACGCAATAAAGGGGCGCGCCAACGATTCATCACCATAAGCAGAAATAACATGACTTTCAAGCAAGCTTTTACCTGCTGGAATACCATTTATTTCACCTGTCTGCTCAAAGGAGTCGCCATACCTCAGCAATACCAAATCATTTTCGCCTTCACGCATCTGAGCAATAGCTGCCTGATGCGTTCTATAAGCTACCTGACCCTCATCCGCAAACCAATCTGTAAATGCAGAGCCATCACCATAAATGTATGGTGTAGCGGTGCCATCATCGCCTGCCTCAGACGCATACATAACCCGACTGGTTGATGAGATAGGCAGAATTGTCCATCCATCATCATCTTGCGGGCGTGTAACGATATCGCTCATCCATGACTGAGTATAGTCCGGAGTTGGGAATAAGCTTGAAGCAGGCTCAACATTAACCGCAACAAACCTAATCGACGGTGTAATCGAAAATCCTGCCGGGTTTATAACTTGCAGGGAAACGTTTTCGCCGTTAGCCACCGTAATCGTATGAATATTAATCGTGTAAACGTTATCAACCTTCGACACAACACCCTTGCTTGCGCCTGTCACAACAAAGTTGCCAGTGGTTAAACCTGGGTCAATATCAAACGTTGCCGTTAATTGCGTGGTTGAAACTGAGCCACTTGTGCCGTTTGCGGCTAGGGATTGGAAGGATACGGCTGTTGGTGCTGTAGGCGGCACAAACACACGTTTACCAACCCAACTCAATGCGAGATTCAGGCATAGATTCATGTAAAACTCCGGGCAATAAAAACCCGCACTTGGCGGGTTTGATGGGTGATGGTTGTTGGTGGTTTAGAGTTGTATCTGATTCGCGTTGATAAACAACTCGTCAAACTGCTGTTGCGTTAGGTTTAAACCGTCTTCACCGGCAAGCAGCTGCATAGTCGGGCTGCTTTTTTGCCATGTATTGGCTGCGTATAGAGCCTGTTTAGCGATTATCTTTGTCGATGGGTCGGGGATTGCTTCAACTAAAGTAACAACAGTTTCCCAATAGCCTGAAAGCTGTAACTGCGCAGTGCCTTGGGCCCGGCTGACTTGGGTTATTGGCTCAGGCTCAGGCGTAGGCTCGATAGTTTGCCAGCCTGCCGGAGTTGGATCTTCGGTCAATATTTCCTGAGACTCGACAACGTTATCAACAAGCCGGTAAACCGCTCGCTTGTCGCCGCTGTAAATAAAAGGCTCACCATTACGCACTGTAACGGGCTTTCCTTCCATCTTAGCCACAAGTAATGACTGATACTGAGCATCGCTAATTTCAATGCCGCCCTCAACCACTGATTTGCTGATGGTGTCGTTTATCATGTAAGGCATTTATGCGATCCTCATGTAATAGGTTGCACCTATGTTTCTTGGGCGTGTTTCATCACCTCCGGTTGCCCCGGTTAATGAAGGGTTCCCGCCGTTACCTCCTGATGAAGCGTATGTTCCTATGGGCGCACTCATACCATTTGAGTGGGTATGCTCGGCAAATTGATCGTCCTGCTCTACACCTGACGCGCCCGGACGAATGAATTGCCTTGATGAGTTAATAAGCTTGATTGTCTGCCCGTTCATAGGGCTTGGCGCGTGTGATATTACTGCGATTGCAATTACGTTAGGTGCCGTTCCCGATACGCTCTCACTGGTTAACAGTCCCTCGTTATATTCACCAACACCATCCTCGCCAGCTGTTAATTTTATAAAGGTTGCTGTCGCGTCATTAGAGGGCAAAGGGCAGCCAGTGATGTGATCCCATACTGCAAACGGCTCACCAATGTTGCGGATGGTTGTTGAAAACAATGCAATGCTTTCGTTTATTTCAACAGTGCTAAACGTCAGGGTGTCAAACCTATCGCTGAAAGAGTTATAACTAACACGCTGAACACTACCCGCCGGCCAGTCACCAGCCACCAGTGCATCTGCATTGTTTTTAATAACTGATTTTGCGCCACCACCAAAATCTAGAGTCACGGCTCCAGTGTTTGAATTCACCACCGTAAGCACATAAACCGCTTTATCTACATAGGCGCTAACAGGCGGCACAGCTTCTGCCGTTACATTGTTAATGCCTTGCACATTGATTAAGTTAATAGTGGGCGAATCTGCCAATTCACCGCGCTGCAAATCCTGAAATTTTTGAACGCGATCTTTGTCTTCAATTTTCATTGAATAGCGATCTGTTACCCATATCTTATTTTGAGCGCGTCCATAACTATCTGTGCGTTGTGGGTTGGCAATCGGCGTGTTTAATTCGCGGTCTGAATAAATGACTATCGGGTTCAGCTTTGGATCTTTCCCCGCCGCACCCACATAGATATACCCATTAACAATAGGTTTTCCGTCTACGCCCTGAAACGACTCATGCTCGCTTATCATTGATGCCATGTTATTGCCCTAATAGATAATTGTGATATATTCGGGGTTATGCGCTTACTTATCATTCTTTCTGTTGCTCTCTTGGCTGGTTGTCAGTCGACGTCTCCGCATGGCTATTACCAGCCCGTGCAGGTCGAATATCCTCAGTTAACGCCATCTGAGCCAGCGCCCAACTATCCCTCGTTAAATTGCACTTCCACCACGGTTGGTGATCAGGTTTATACGCGGTGTAACTAATGGAGCTTCTGGCCTTTATTGCGCTGTGTTACTTCTTCCCTGAGATAATGGCTGTTGTTTTGGTGATTACTGTGCTTGGGGCTGTTGTGGAATATCTGAATTAATTTCATCTTTCTCGATATCATTTAGCAATTGTGTCATTGCTCTTGCTGCAGCTGGCGTGTCAGATTTGAGCTTTCTTAGGGCTTTCATTTCTGGTTGCCATTTTGGATCATAAAGCGCCTTGGCTAAAATAGAAACGCGACTATTAAATGACGCATCTTCACCCGCCATAGTTATCATGCTGACACCTTTATCAACAGAGCCAGATATGGGATTGCGAAGCCAATCACGGAAACCTTGAACCAAACCGCCTTTCAATTCGCTCTTAATTTCTTCACGCGCTGCAGTTTGTGATCCACCTGGACGACCTAATCTCGCACGACCTAATGCAGTTTTAAGGTATTGCATGTTTTTACGCTGCTCAGCTGTAAGCGCGTTCATTAGCACTGTTTCGCTTTTGGCGTTAGGAAACAATGCCCGGTAAAGCTGCCCAGGCAGGTTTTCGACGGTTCCTGATTCAGTTGTGGCCTTAATGGATCCTAATCTGCGCTCAAGCTCGGTGCGCACAATTTCATTCCATGCATCTGGGTCAGTATTAGTGATTGCCTCTCTCGCCTTCAATACCACCTGCGGATTGGTCTGTGCAGGGTCAAATATCTTACTGGTGACGCTTTTAAGCTGCGTATCGTCCAAATCCGCTATCTTGCCAACGATTGAATCTTGAAGGGCTGAAACTGGCGGAGATTCGGCTGCAAATAACTCTCTGGCTGCCCGATAGTCTGGGCTAGCTTCATCCATTTGCTGCAGGAGTAAATCTTTAATTTCGGTTACTTGCCGCTTAGTGGTATTGCCTAAAGCATTTTCACCTTGCTTGCTGAGCATTTGATCCAGTTCAAGCTTGGCATTGTGAAGTAGCTTCAATGTTGGCTTTTCGATAACCGTTTTACCGTCCACCTCTTTGGCTTTTCCGGTCAGCAATGCATTTACTTTTTTCAGTGTTTTTGACACCTCGCCGGACTCGGGCAGGTCATCTAATGATGATGTTATATAGTCACGAATTGGCTTAATATTCACATCAGCTGATTTCTCAAATGCTGATTTATATAGCGGTGATGTTTTTTCTGCCCGGATCCGTTTCGCATTATCAATTGCTGCCTGTGCTGCTGAGCGTGTACGGCTCTGTGCTGTCACTACTGATTCAGGTGGTGCAATCGTATTCAGGAAGTTATCAACGGCGTCACCAGCTGCTTTATTCTGGCCTCTTAAGGCTTTTACAGCTGATTTGGTTCCGGCTGGCAATTGGGCAACAAATGATTGCTTTTCAATCGTTGCAGGCACACCAGTTTGTTGCGCTTGAAATAATGGCACGCCAGTTTGTTCGCTCGCTTCTTTGGCTACAGCAACATTATCTGAAACCTGCGCAACATCATCTGTCATCGCGCCAAATTGCTTGGCGTTACGTGATGCCCTGAAACCTTGAATGGCAGGTGCAATAGCCTCTGCTGCGCCGCCTGCAAACATGGCAACACCTGTTGCAACTGGATCGCGCTCTTCACGACCCAATGCAACGCCGCCCTCTTGTAATAATTGCTCTGTAGCGCCAGCACCGGCCGCGCCCATACCAATCTTAGCCATCAGTGTTTTGCCAAGGCTGGCCAGTTTTGCTGCGGGAATAAATGCCAAGACCTGAGCGGTTGCTGTCATCGCGTCTTGCGGTGAAAAGCCAGGACGATTTAACACCGACCGGCGCATTTCGCCTGACTCGGTTGGCGCTTCAATAATGACTGTACCATCTTCGCTCTGCTCAAAGCGCGCCTCTGGTATCGACTGCTTGATAATATCCATTTGCGCTTTTGGGTCAAACGTCGATAGAAAGCCAGCCGCAATGCGTGGTGTATCGCCTTCTTTAGTCGTGCCAAATTCAGGAAGTTCAGCCAATTCAGGATTATTCTGCTTTCTGGCTGAGCCAGTGAATATCTCACCCCAACCAGGCTGTGCCGTTTCTGGTGCCTCAACCGGCTGCGCAGGTGCATCATAAGCATTGTTTTTGAGTGCATTAGCCAGTTTTGTTGCCGCCTCAACATCGCCAGCCTTATCAGCATTAATTAGCGCCTGCTCTAACTGTTGCTTAGTTGGCATATTTATTCACCAGGCTTTCAATTTCATCACCGCCGTCATCACCACTAGATGAAAATTCAACTAATGGGTTGGGTACTTCCATCATTTTTTGACGCGCTTCGCTTCGGCTGATATCGCCCGACATGGCTAAGCTGGCAATACTGCCAATCCTGCGATCGTACTCATTGATTGAACGTAAAGTGGTAATAATCTTCTGATTACCTTCAGGCGTATTAATGAGACTTGGCAGTGCTTGTTTGAACAGTTCTAAGTCAGCATCAGACATTGTTCCGCTACCCGGTGCGCGCTGCTCTGGGACCATTGTGTTAATTAATGCACGAGCTGCTTGGATATCGTCAAGACCTTCTGTTTTGATGCCAAAATTACCCGCAATAGCTTTAGCTTGAGTTCCCATGCCCCCACCTGATTTTGATAGCAAATCTTCCAGGCGGTTTAAACGCACTTGATTGCGTGAAGCGTTCTGACCAACTGTTGCCGCCTCTTGGAAGCGTGATGCATCACCTTTAGCGACTTCCTCAACAAACTTGTCTGTACCGGTATTGACTGATACATCCACTTTAGCGCCAGCATTAGGATTAAACCGCTGCGCCTCTGCAATTGGCGTCCACTGTCCAGTTGTCGGGTCCAACTGTTTGGTAATAATTTGATCGCCTTCTTTAAACTCGCGTATTTCAGGCGGTTTAGGCGGCTCAAGCAAAGTTTTAATATCAGCCCCCATCACCTCCATACGCTGTAACTCAAGCTCTTGCTGGTCTGGTGACATGTTCATCAGTTCAACATAGCGCGTTACTGGCCTGCCTTCTGCCGCTGCCGCTGCCGCCAGATTATTGATGACATTCATTCGTTCCGCTGGCGTTTTAGCGTTACTGATAAGCGTTGCTTCTCGCGTACCGCGATCCACTTCCGCTTTTGCCTGCTCCATCTCTACTTTGTCGTTACGCTCCAACATGCCCTGCATCATTTCTGCCATTTTGGGGTCAATCTGACCAATTCTGAGGATTTGCTCTGGTGTAACGCTGCCATTAAATCCCGGAGTCGCACCAGGCTGTCCACCTTGACCACCACCCAGTATCTGCTGAATTTGTTGCTGCTGAGCCTGTTGAGCCTGCTGCGCTCTTTGGCGATCCATTCGCTGACCAAAGGCTTGGTTTAGCATGTTAAGCCCACCATCAAAACTAGGGACCAATGACGCGCCATTGACGTTCTCAAGTGTTGCCATTATGCAGCCTCCAACTCATCAAGCAGTGCCGGATAGTCCACCACCATAAATCCACCAAATTCGTGAATATGCTGCGGGTATTTTTCTTGCACTTCATCCGCCATAAAGCCAATCGTTGCACAGCCTTCAACCAGTGTTCCTTTAGTTTCTGGTGTCCAGTCCCACTGATAAACATTAAGGCCTTTAATATCTGCAACTGGTTCGACATTGATTTTTAAGCGTGGATCAGAGAAGCCCATAAACATGGAGCCAATGGTTGCAGCAGTATTCAGCATGTTTTGTTGACCCTGTGCTTTGGCTTGTGCATCAGTGATAATACCGCTTGATATGGCGTTACCTGACGCGCTCATCATGTTGCCGATACCGGCAGAGTTCTGCTGTCCCATCTGACCTAAGCCTGTTGCTGCGTTTAAGCCGGTAGTCATTAGGTTAGTTTGGCGACCATTCAGCATCTGTTCGAGCATTAAACCTAAATCAGTCGGCACTCTAGCCGCTTCAGTCATTGCTGTACCTGATCGAGTCAAGCCACCTGCAGCAAGCTGACCCTGAACACCGCGCTGACGCTCACCCACTAATGAGCCGAATATGTCGCTATTGAATATCTGAGCGAGCATTTCATCCATGCCGCCCACAGTTGCACCAGCTTCGACACCAGGAACTGCGCCTTGTCCAGCTTGCAGGAAAGGTGCAATGTTCTCTTGTGTGATTCCGAATTGGCGTTTCATTTCATCGATGGATGCCTGATTTGCTTGGACCTGTGCATTAGCTGCCTTGCTTCCGCTTTTATCGCCACCACCAAACAAGCTTTTGACTGGCATAAACATCATGCGAATGAACAGGTTTTTATAAAAGGTTATGATCATTTCTTCACCACGTAATAAATGTATTGTTCATCGGCTGAATCTATTTCCATTCCTGCATAACTGGCCATGTATCTTGCTGGCTTATCGTCTTTCTCAATTTGCCCATAAATGCGATCATATTTGGTGTTTTCAAAAACCCATTTGAAAACCTCCAATCCACTGCGCTTACCTTCTTTGCCTTTGCAGGGTGTTTTGTAGCTTCTATGCAATACCAAGCCATCACGAAATGACGACAGATACCAAAGATAACCACCATCAACTAAGTAAATAATCTCGTTTGATACACAAGGAACTTCACCAGCCAGACGCTTAATTAACCGGTAATCAAACGTCCGAGCAATCACGACACAATCGCCCTATCTGTGACCCTGCGCCAATTCGTCCCATCACTAAACGCTGGTACTGCGCCGCCTGACTCATTGCTGACAAATACTTGTCCACCCGTGTTTTTGGTGGCATCTGGCAAGGTCAATACTGTGTAGCTAGGTAGCTTGACCGACTCGCCCAGCAGCCGCGCATTAAGCAGCAATTCAATATCATCAAAGAAGGTTTGCAGGCTTGGACTGGCTGTGCCGCCCTGTCCGATAATAGGGCTGCCATGATTCGGCTTAGTAACAATCATCGTAAGCTCGCACTCAGATAGTCGAGAGAGAAATCAACATCCTCTGTGGTGTAAATTCGCACACCCATAAAACCCTGATAGCTGCCTAATCCGCCTGGTGGGTTCCATTCAAGTTGCCTTGCGTATTCACCAAGGTTGCCAAGATTTCGGTATAAAGGTGGTCCATGCAGCACACCATCACGGCTCATTTGTATTGCGACTGAGCCATCAGTCGAGTTAAAGCCCTGAGCAATACCAAGCTGTATTTTTTGGCAAGCAAACCAATCACCATCTGGTTGTTCAAAACCCATATCAACGATATGCGTAATGCGCTCGCCGTAATCAGTATTAATCTTGGCTATACGGCCTAACTTGTCGCTGAATGATGTGTAATATTCACCATCAAGCTGCGTGATATAACCTGCACCCCATGGACGAGATACGCCATCAAATACGGTATCCAGCAAAAACCAGTTGCCACCAAAAAACGCGAATGAGTGCCTGCGGAGTGTAAAAGTTGCTATGTCATAGCCGCGCCATTTAAAGCGCCCTGATATGGCTTCGGCTAGCTCTGACTGCGTGTATTGATCGAGTATTAAGTCAATGGCTTCATTTGAAATCTTAGGCGCTTGACCTTGACCTATGGCATAGATGCCAAAGTCCTGTCCTTTCTCGCGGCCAATGAATAACCATGTACTGTTGTATTCCAGTAAGCCGCCGATATAACCGTTTTGAATGCGTGCACCTGATACCCGTTGAAACGGATTAGGTGTTGTGCCGGCATCGCGGAATAACTCAATTGAGTCAGTGCCATAAATGAATAACGTGTTGCTAAAATTGCAGCAGGCTATGTTCTTATCCGGCAGCTCCTCAGCGTCAAAGAAGCTGAGCGGTTGCACACTTGCCGCATCACCCACATCAGAGAAAAACGCAGGCTCACCATCAGCAGGGATATACACAAACCGCCCATTGATATGGCACACATCAATACAGGGAACGAAGTTGGTTTCTTCGTCTGATGTATCTATCTCAACCAGGGTATCACTCGCATCGAGCGTATAAATCTTGCCGCGCTTGACCACAATGACCGCCTCATTAAAGCCTATGTCGGTTTCAATAGGCTCTGGCCCTGCTATCGTGCCAATAACGGTATATGCGCCTGTCTCAGTGTTTGTGACCTTCACAAGCTGCTGTGAGAGCACATGATAAAGCGCGCCATTCCATGTGAAGCTACCGCGTGCAACTGCGTTAGTGTCTTTTATCCATTCAATGCCCGGACGTGAAATAATTTTGTCTGAGCCATTGTTAAAGCAATTCTGTAGCACCCTTTTTGTTTTGGGTAAGTGCTCGACCCCTTCATAACCTAACGGAAATGGAATGCGCATTAGTCTTCCAGCTCACGGTCTTGATCGACAAATGTACTACGCCATACGCCACGCGTTGAACCTGCACCCATTGGCATAGTAGAAGAGACTTTCTTCTGTGGAATCACAACCGGTTGATACATTTTTTTGATAAACGTGTAGCCAATTCGTGCGCCACGGCTCAATTCAGGTGAGACGACTTGCTTACCATTGGAGAAATCAGGCGCAAGCATAATCGCAAGGTTGTAGATGATTCCTAGTTTTGCATCCATCGGCTCACTGAGCTCATCACCAGGCGCATCTAATGGCACAACGCCCATATCAATACGATCTGACTGCCACATTTGCAGCATGCTATTCAAGATGCTTTTTGCATCAACAATAGCCTCTGGTGAAGCTGGAGACGCAACACTGTGCGCCCCAATCTTCTGTAATGCAGCCGTGATGATCTCAGTGCCTGAACTCATTATTTTTCCTCAAGCATTGCTTTGACTTTCTCACGGGCCTTATCAAGCCCAATATTCACTGCCATTTTTTTGTCTAAGCTGTCGGCTACAGCATGTAATTCTTCCAGTGTCATTTGATCCACTGTTTTGGCTTCATCTTTCGGCGTCCAGCCAAGTTCACGCGCTGCAAGCTCTGTGTCCTTTTCCTCGTTAAGGATGATTTCCTTACCACTCTCTTTAAGCCATGTTTTCATGTGCTACTCCAAAAAAAGGGAGAGCCGAAGCCCTCCCATAAACAACTAGCCGAAGCCATGGCCAGCAAAGAACGGGTTCATGGTTCCGTAGGCAGGCCGTAAATCGAAACGAACAATCTGTTTGTTTTCACGGATACTTGCACCTTTGGAAACACGGATTTGCAAACCGTCTTCAGTCGTGGCCAGTGTGTCAGTTGAGTAAAGTTTTTTGATTGGCACTGCACCAATCGAAAACGCTTGTTTGTGCCAGAACAGGTTAGGCTGATACAAAGTAGAAGCCGCACCCAACAAGGTCACAACGTCACCACTAACCGGCGCTGAATCAACGGTGTTATAAGCACCTGTTGCCTCATAGACAGCAGGGCCATTGATAACAATATTGCCTTCACCAGAAGCACCCAATGTCACAGACTCAGCAACCACCGCAGAGAACACTACGCGAGCACCTGTTTCATCAACCACTGGCTGACGTGTAGACAGGTTCAAACGATAGCGTCCTGCAATAGTGATGGTTTCACCGGCACGTACCTGCAAGTTGGCTTGGAAGCCAGTCACAGGAAGCGTTTGCTTCATGGTGTCTTTCGCTGCAACGTAAGTCACAGTTGGGTTACCTGAAAGCGTACCGGCGCGATCTGCACCTGAATGCGTGGTGTAAGTTGACAACGTAGTAGCGGTCATCACCTTCATGCCAGCAAAGTTAGAACTGATAATGGCTTTGCGATGGGCTTCTGAGATCAATTCATCCACACCATCCAGACTGCGCTGATTGTCAGCCAGTTTAGTTTGTGTGTACGGGTTGACCGCATACATCCAGTCGCCATCCATAGGGATGCCAGCAGAACGCATCACAGCGCCAGCTTCAGCCACTTCCGACCATAACGTGACAGGCGTGCCAACTGCACCAGCACGTAATGCACAGTTGCGCATCATGTAGTCAGCGAAATCAACCTCCATATCCGTAACAATACGAGTCGCTGCAGGAGCAATCAGCTGGTCTAATTGATCCATCTTCAACGCTTCATCAGCTTCTGCCCAATCCAGTTCTACTGTGAAGTAGTCTTGAACCGTACCAGACGCTTTACCTGTGATGATTGATTGCGCTGTACCGCCAGAAATGTCACCGCCTGCAGTACGGGTTGATTTGTAGTCAGTAGGACGTTTGAAGTCTACCGTGTCACCGGTATCAGCACTGAACGCACCACTTAGTAATTGTGTATTGACATTTTTAGACAATACACGGCTTGATTCAAATTTTTCCAAGAAAGTTTTTGCTAACTTTCGCGTGATGTTACTTTCAAAGTTATTAGCCATGGTTTGAATACCTATTCAAATTTAGCCCCTCTGAGCATCGGATTGATGCTTTTGCCAGAGTTACCTTTTAACGGTTCAACTGGATTGGGGGCCGGTTTAGATTTTGAATCAATGGCAAGGGATGCCGAGATTCTGCCTAGCTCAGCAAGGGCTTTGGCTGTCGAAATTGACGAACCTTCTTTAACGAGTTGATCAATCTTCTGTAACGTGCCTGGATTTTTCCCCAGGTAGTACATCAGGGCGTGAGAGTCATCAAAACCTTGAACTACAACATTTATTGCTTCTGGCCCTAACGCCTCAATAACCTTATCTTCGGTTTCGTCGTAGTCCTTCACTCCCAGTGTTAATGCACGCTCATAATGTGCACGCTGAGCCGTTTCCAGCTCTCTGGCTTGTGCTTCCTGTTGACGTTGCCGTTGATCGTTTTCACGCTCTTTGCTTAACAGTTGCTGAACATGTCCCTCACTTTTTTTCAATAGATAGGCTTCGTACTGTTTCCGATACTCTGGGTCGTACTCACCACCGTCGAACTTGTCAGGGTCAGGTGCTGCGTCTGACGCTTGTTGCTTGCCCTGGGTCGCTTGTTGCATTGCTAACGTGAGCAGTTTGTTACGCTCGCGCTCCAGCTCTAATTGACTCTTGGTATCATCGTCAGGCTCAGCGTCTTTTTGCTTGTTCAGCCTTGCTAAACGCTTACGTAGAACTCGCTCCAGCTCTTGCTGGTGCTCTTGCTGAGTTAAAAGTTTTTCAGGTTGCGTATCCTGATTTTCCTCGTCACCGCTCTCGCCTTCTTCTTCGTCCGCATCACCGGTCTCAACTTCTTCTGTTTCGACTTCTTCAGCTTCAAATTCATTTTCTTCAGGCGTAGCTTGGTCTAGGTCTTGTTCCGCTTCAGTACCCATGGTTTTACCTCTGTAATGGTTTTAGAGTGTGTGGGCGAATGCCGCCCTGCTTATACTCGCAGTGAGTTATGCTTGCCGACGACCAAGGATTTGCTCTCTGGCCTTTAGCAGTGAATCAAACTGTTTAACGCCCATATCGGCGTAAATTTCTTCTGTTTCCGCCTCAGTTTTCTTGGCATCTGCAATTTTCTGTACGGTGGCTGCCTTGAGGTTTTCAGCTTCAGCTAACTGCTGCGCTGCCGCTGCCTGCACCAATGCTTGCTGTGGATCTTCTTTTGGCTGCATTTGTTGCTCGAACCATTCTTTATCCTCATCTGATTCAGGATCAACCAATCCTTGCAGCATCATTTGCTTGCGGTTTAAGTCTTTTAATGGACCTAAGCCAACGCCGGTAATGTTGTCGAGAATCGTGGAGATAATGGCTGACATATATTCAGCGCCAACCTGCGTATTGCCGAGCATTTCAGCCATACCTTTCAGGTCTTCAACGGTCTGCTCACGCATGGAAGAGTATTGCGGACCAACATCGGCATACGCTCTAAACTTCTTGCCGCTGATAGTGTTAGCTTGTATAAGTTTGCCGGTCTTCTCATCTGCAACGACTTTGAGTAGTATCTCTTTACCTTCCGTCCCGTCCACACCGAGCGTGCGAACCATCTGCCGAGCGTTATAAATATCTCCTGCTATTTCCTGATAGACATTGCCACTAGCCTTGATTGATTCGGTAATTCGTTCATTGACTGGCTGCGTGTTCAGGTTCTCACGCTTGAGCATGGCGTTAATGGCCTTGCCCGATGTGGCTGGATCAAGTGTTTCTTGTGGTGCTCCGCCTGTCACTTCACGAATGAAGTTAGGAATAATATCCATCAGCGCCGCTGTGCTTTGGTCGAGCATGGCTGGTTTGTTGTAGGCGATTGGCCCCATAGAAAGGATATTTCCTTCACCATCGGTTGCTTCATCAACTACTAAGTACGGCTTGTTGTTTTTGTCTGCCCACTGCTGTTGAATGTCAGGAGCTTCCATCTGACTGCGTAAGAAGATAGGAACTTCTTGACCGGCTGAAGCTGCATTCTCGATAAGCTGTGAGATTTGAACATTCCAAGCCCGGCCTGCATCCTTAAGCTTACGAACCAGACCAAAGTAGTACTCCACGCCATCCACGTAAGCACGAAAGGCGTACATGGGAATGATGGGAATAAACTTGCCTGCAATCTCTCTAGGTTCTTCGATAAACTCATTGCCGGTGAAGCGGCTCATCATCACCCGTTGACGAGGTATGGTGCGAATCCTGACAAACTTATGCGAGCCACTCTTCTGTAATTCATCCTTAATTAGCTCATGGTCTTCTTTAGTGTATGACTCAACCTCACCAGAATTTAGATTGTTGTAAACAAAGTACTTTTCATTCTTTTTATCAACCTCATAGCGCGTGGCAACATAAACCTCGGCAGTGCTGCCGTTGTAGTTATTCCAGGCTCTATCGTGTGGTTGGTAAGCAGATACACAATCAATGTCCGGAAAGGCTTCCTCAAACGCATCTTTGGTGTACGCGGTTAGCTCTGTACACCAGCGAGCATCTAACTTATCGGCACGCTTTGCAGACTGGTCAAAAAACACTGAGTTATAAGCGTTGTGTATTGGTCGCCAGATAATGCGTTGCTGTTCGTTCTCAGGGTCTTCATCATCCACAAACTCAGTGGATAAACCAAACGCACCAAAGCCGCAGGTAGCGCACTCATCAACCGCGTTATCAATAGCCGCACGACCTGAGTTATCTCTGAAGTCTGCCCGATAGATGCCGTTTAACAGCTCAGCGTCATCATCGGTAGTCTTGTCATCATCCGGCGTGAACTCAACACCGACGCGGTTTTGATTCCACTCACCAACGAAACGGTTTTTATAGTTCGATACCAGGTCAAATTCTAGCTTTGCCCGGCCTTCGTATTTATCCTCAAGAAAGTTTTCCCATTGCCCACCATCAACGTTAACAAAACGCATATCCTCATTTGCTTTATCACGCTGCTCTGAGAGAATATCAGCGTCTTTAGCAATGTCTTTCTTGTATTTAACAAGAAGTTCTGCGTTTTTATCGTCCACTTAGAATCTCTTCAGGTTAGGGATGGTGATGGGTGTTTTGGGTTTCTTATCTTTCTGTGTCATGCCGGGAAATAACTCTGTAAACGCCCAAACAAAGGCATCAGCCCTGTTGGGTGAGTTTTCTCCGATGTAGCCTGTGGTAGTAAATGAAACTAGCTCGTCTTCAAGGTCAGCAAAGGTGCCAACCAGCTTTATCTTTCCAGACTCATGCAATGCGCTTATAGGCTCAGCCCGTACCACCTTGCCGCGTGACGCATTAACTGACTTGTATGAAACGTTTGGATTGGAGGCCTTAACAACGAACTCAACCATGGCACCACCAAAGTTCTGTTCCCCAATAATTCTGTCTGCCTCGTGGCGCTCATAGGCACTGGTTGCAACTTTGCCCCATGTAGCAGGTCCAGCCTTGATTGTTACATCTTCAAGCAGGTAGCCAATGCCGTCAGTGCCAAGCGCTGCCACTACAATCCCGATAGCATCATTGGCGGCGTTGTCTTCATCACCCGATCCTGATGGATCCACTGCAACAACTATCCGAACAAAATCAGGTAAGTCATCACCATTAACCCGCGAACCATCCAGCATTGAAGATGACCATAAAGCGTTTTCTGTGTCGTCACCAAACTTGCCATCCCAGAAGCGATCACGCTTCCTCTTGGGTAGGTTCTGTAATGCTTTCAGGTACGTTGCTGGAAGATTAACTGCGTTGTCTGCCGGGTTCATCAGCATGGATGCGTAATCCTCTGGATTATCAAGCGATGCTTTTGAATCTGGTGATCGTTTTTCAATAAATAATTTGTAAGACCAATGGCCTTTTGATGGCGGGTTCTCGTCTAAAAAGAACTTAAGCCGTAGCTCTTTCTTAATGCCATTTATTTCATAGTGGCAAAGCTGAGCAAGCCGCGTGATCATGATAGTGAAACTGTTGTATGAGATTTGCGATATCTCATTTAGCATGATGGTTGCGTATTCGTTACCGAGTATCTTTTCGGCACGCTCTTTATCATCCAGCCCACCGAACCATATCTGTGCGCCGTTAGGAAACTCAACAAACCAATCAGTCTGATTCAGTTTGTATGGGCAACCAGGAAAACAAAGCTGCATGACCTTTGGAAACGTGTCATGGATAACTGATGCTTTTATGTGGTTGAAGCGGAACCGTAGTATGGCGTGTCGTGAGCCCGGCACTGCCAGCGCCCTGCAAACTATCGTCCTGATAGTGGTAAATGTTTTTGTTGACCTTGATCCACCGTAAAGCAGTATGTAGGTGGCTTCTGATGAAAATAGCTCTACAGCCTCATGCTGCTTAGCAGTCAGCTTAAACTCTTTAGAGCGTCCCAACATCGTGACCAGCCAGCACAACGGTCAGTGGTGAAATATCAACCTCTGTTTTGTCTGTAAACAGTTTTAAGTGGCGACCAAGGCGCTCAAGGTTCTGCCCTTTATCAGCTAGTTTGAATTTAACCTTTTCAATAGTGGCTGAGTCGTTCTCATTTTCGCCTTTGAACTCTTTGCGGGTTTCTACTGTTAATTCTGTAATTGCTGCAGCTTGATCGCGAGTCAGTAAAGACAAATCAACTACTGCTAAACCGTTCTCTTGAACAGTCATGTAATCCATCATATTGGCAAATCCGAGCTTTGCTATCTCTTGCAGCACTCTGTCGGCTGTAATCTCTGTGCGCCCTGCTCGATCATCCATCGCTTTCTGAATGGCTTCTTGGATATCTAGTTTTGCCAAGTTTTGAGAGCCAATCTTATTAGCTGTTTTCTTGCTATATCCTGAGCGTATTGCCGCTTGTGTTGCGTTAAGGTCAATAAGGTATTCTTTAACAAACATTTTCTGTTTGTCGCTTAACTTACCCATCACGCCCAACCCTTAGTAATCTGCACCCGCTTAACGGCATCGACTGTCCAGTTGGGTAGTGTTGCAGTTCTTACGAGATACCAAAGCCCAACATCAAGCGATGCTGTTTCTTCTGGTGTCAGGATAAATTCAATCTTACTGTTGATTGCTGAGCCTTCTTTTTCAATCACTGGATCGCTTCCAGGAAACTGCTTTACCTCAAATGTGTAAATTGCATCTTCAAATACACCGCAAGCGTCCGCAATAAAGTAATAACTGGTTCCTTGTGGGATTTGCTCTGGTGCTGGCATTAGCCGTTAGCCTGATTCTTGCGCATGTAGCAGATGGCTGTGCTTTCCGTGAAGGTGACAGTCTTTGCCCCTTCTGGCACACCGATAACCATAAATGCTGACAAATTGACTGGTGCAGCAAATGAGCCTGTATCAAATGAGAATACGCAATCAGTAGCCGCATAAAAGAAACTGATATTAGCCAAACTATGTGTGGTTGCCGCCGCTTTACTGCCACCAGGAACAAACCCCTGGGCTACTTGGCCATTAATCTTGTTAAAGTCTTCAGTTGCCATAGTTGGCCTCGTTTATAAAGTAAATTCAGGCCCGGTTCGATGGGCTTTGTAGTGTGATGTGATACAGCTATCGAACATCAGCTCGAATACCTGGTCGCTTTCTAATTCAAATGGCATTTGGTGATAAACCAGATAAGCCATGCCGAGAAGGGTTTGATATCCTTCATCGTCTTTGTATATTCTTTGGGTGTTTTGTTTGAATGCTTCCCAGTTGTCACCTTGTTGGCGTATTTCCTGGACGTTACTGGCTACACCTGCCCGGTAAATGCATTGATCGTGTATTTGTTGCTGGCTTAGCGCGACTGAAAAAAGGAACTCGATCATGTCTTACCCCCGCAGGGTTAGTTGTCAAAGTCTGTCGTCTATCTCGTTTGGGTATGGCTGGTTATTTGCGTTGTTACGGGCGATTTCTGCTTCAATGCGTTTTTGCTCAAGCTTTAATGTTTTGCTTTTGAAGTACCAAGTCATGAGTGACTGCGTTAAGAAACCTGCTGCAGCGAAAAATATACCGGCCAAGATAGCAATGACTGTCCACTCTTCCGGACTGAGCCATCCTAAGAACAGTAACCCGGCACTTGCACCGTAGTTTGTCTTTGCACCTACAGTGGCGGCTGTTTCAGCCAAGTGATGGGTTATGCCTGTCATCAGTTAATCCTGGTTTCTCCGAACGTGGGGCAATAAAAAACCCCAACACATTTCTGTATTGGGGTTTGGTTTTCAGTTGATAAGACCCATCAACCTTGTGCATGGAACTGTATTCGGCTGGTAACTAAGTCTGCATATCCGGGTCAACGCGATGACCACAGCCAACATACTAGCTCGCCCGGCTTCCCGGGTTATTCATAATCACCATGCGAATACATCACAGTACCAACTGTCTCGCCAAAGAAACGACTGGATTATCCTGTCTTCTCAATTGGTACTGAAATATGGGCTGGCTTCATCCATTGCTTTTAATTGTGCTTCCGCCGCATTAATTGCTGATTGCGCAGCGGGAGGGAGTAAGCCATATAGGTTTAGCCAGCTTGGGCGTCTGCACTCATCTATCAATGCGATGAGTCGCTTTCTAGTTTGCTCTTGACGCCATTGGATTTCTGATTTCATTTAGATGTCGCCAGTAAATGAACCAAGGCGCCTTAGTTGGTTTTTACGCACAACGAAATTAGCTTTTGCAACCAAGTCAGACATTTGCTTGTTAAACTTCTTTTGAGCCTCTTTGTGTTTTTTATCTAAAGGCATAATAACCTCTTTCTGATTCAGACGAGCGTTCGCTCACCTTACCTGAACTATACCACCTTATTGCTGGTTTTTTTCGCCACAAAAATTAACTATAAATTGTTGTGACTTTGACACAGCTTTCAATAACGCAATCACGCATCCACTCAATACGGTTTTCGGTCTTTGTTGTGCCTATACCCAGCCGCAAAGATATCGCCGCCACGCTTCGCTTTGATTCATCTGAACCCCAATGCGCCTTTGCAATTAGCTGGTCTCTGAGCGTCCACCGTTTAGCCAGTGAGTGGCATAATTCAACCTGAACGTCATCACCGGCTAGCTTTTCCGGAGAATCGCCCGGGCAACGCATATCAAGATTATCCATCCCGACATATCTGCCATCAGCCCACCTATAAAGAACCTTATCAGCCTGCTTCTGCAAGCTCTTTAAGTTCGGGCTGATAACCGTACTCTTTCGTGGTTTCTTCGAGTATGAACGCATGAATGTCTCCGTATATGTCTGAGTAAAAAGGATAGTCGCCAACGCCGTCATAAAGCCCTACAAGCAGATATTTAGCTGTGCTGTCTTCGCCTATATCTATCACCCTGTAATCATCCTCACGTATCAGCATGAAACGCTTTTTACGGTTGCTCCAGACAATGTTTATGCCGACCTTTTTACCTGCTCTGCCAATCTCAACGAGTAGGCTCATGTAAATACGCTCGACTTCGGCACGCATTATTGACACCACGACAAGCTTGGCTCCCAAAATCGGGGAGAAAGCCCTGCACCCATAATCACATAAGGTGGTGAAAGCCTGTTAAAAAAAATATCGGCTTCAAGTTTTGATTTGGTTTTAAGCCAAACAACCCATAAACCATCTACTCTCTTAGCGACACAATACCAACCATCTATAATGAATTTTTCAAACATAATCACGCCCCCAATTCATATTCATCGTCTAGGTATTCCATCTTTTTCTGATGGAGCTCCATTTCATCATTAACATTCCCAGCCTCTTCGTAATGCCTATCTGTTTCAGTGCTGTTTGAGGTTAGGACGCAGATTGGTTTGCCGAAAATTCGCTCATAGTTTTCTCGGTATGCGTCCATATCTGTTGGGCGTTGTCTTGAACCTTTACCAGCCATAAAACAACTCCATTTTTCGTTCGTGATAAATATTCTGAAAATCACGATAAACCCAATGATTAGGAAAGCTTTTAATGTGAGAGTTAATTCTGTCCCGCTCTTTATCTAGTGACTCCAGTGATTCACAACTTTGAAACGAAAGCCTTGTGTAGCTTCTGCCGCCACAAAAAAGCCAAGTGAATGATATTTTTAGCCATGACCTTATTCGCTTGAGTCGCTCTATCATCTGTAATGCCTCCCTAAATGTTCTTCGTTAGAGTCGCAAAGCTCGCATAGCTCTGTACCTCCAGTTTGTACCTGCCTACTTGCTGGAATACGATTGCCACAGTCGACGCAATCTAGGCTCATAGGTTTTTTCCTAGCCGCTTGCTTCTCTTGTCGTTCGCCGGTTATATCTGCGTCATCAGCCATCAGCTATAAACCTCTATTTCGCGGATTTCGATACCGCCTTCGTCTGACCAAATCTTGGTTGCTCTGATATCCCAAACGCCTGAGTCATCTGCGTGAATAGAGTCAAGGATGCTTTTTGTTAAATTATCAACGTCCGGTTTTTGCTGATGCGCCTTACCTTTCATCAATGCTCGTTTTGTCTGCGACCAACTGGAAGGCATTGGCATGTGAAAAATAATCCATGCGCCCGCTTCTGGTAGCTGAACACGTTTCAGGCGAACCTCATCAGCAAAGGCTCTGTAACGCATTACCGCAGGTCTTTGCTTCCACTTGTCTGAGCGTGTTTGCCGTGGTTTTGCTACTGGCAGTATTTTATGAATCACAACCAAAACTCCTTCCCCAATAACCGGCAAATTCGCCGTCTTTCGATAAATACATTAAGGCAATGCCGCACCTGTTTAACGTTCTGGCAATTGCTTAATGCTTTCTCCTGTTCTGCCCTGCTTTGCATCGCAAAAATAGCCTTGGCAATCTCTGCTGGTGCTTGGTCATGCAACTTTCAAAACTCCATCGTTAAACCGTCTGATATTCGTCAAAACTATGTAGTGAAGGAATTGCGAATCTCGGTCATCCTGGTTATGAAAACCTGATGTTGTTCCTTCGCTGAATAATTGATCGCACACGTAACAAAACTCAGCCGTTGCCATGTCGTGACACTTAATGCCTCGACCTTTGCCGTACTGGTGCTGATATGTGCCATTGAAATGGGCTGAGTAAGCGTCAGGCGAACCGCATCTGATACAGGTTTTGCCATTGGAGGCTTTGGTTAGTTTGCTCATTTCTCAACAGCCCACTTAAGGTCATCTGGTATTGGTAGCTGGACTGAGTAGCGATGCTGGCAATGTCTATCAATACTGGTCATAAACTCACTCATGTTTTTGGTGTTAAGCCACTCGGTTTTCATGGCGTCGATGATGGTTTTTTTGGCCCAATTTCTATTTTCTTCATCTGCTGCTGACTCAAGAAGTCGGTCTGCATTGGTGAAAAAATCGTGAAATTCTTCGTCTTGCTCGAGCAGTAGAGCGCGCATGAACTTGCCTTTAAAAAATCGGTTCCAGTCTTCGCGATCACGCCCCTCATTTCCGGCACGCTCTTTAGCCAAAAAACCACACCACATCCACTTAAGTCGTAACTGAGCCTCTGAGCGTGTTTGCTTCTTATCCTTGATAACCACCATCTTGTTTGATTTGATGGGCAGCATGGATATCTCACGCAGACAGTTGGCGCGTATTTCGTCTGTTTCCAGGTGATAAGCTGTTTGACCACTCATTACTGGCTATCCAGGAATATGAAGGTGCGGGAGAAGCTCACCAGCCAAACTCCCCTGGCTCAACAAAATTAACGGATTCTCTTATACTGCTACCGCTTGTTATTGTTTGAAGTCGTTTTGACTTGTCGGCACCTTCAAGTCGGTACACATGCAGTCCGCTAGCTTCGTTAACGCCTAAGCACTCAATAACTCTTGCCGGTATAACTTCGCCTTTGTAGGCATTGAATGTCACTAAATCGCCTTTTTTAAATTCAGCCTGTCTTGATACTGGGTCTGTAGTTCTGGCGTTAGTTGTGATCATGCTGATTGCTCCTGATAGCGGTTTCTGGCTTCAAGCAGTAATCTTTCTTGCTCTGCCAGTTCATCACGGCGTTTTTGTTCGTCTTGTTTTTGCTGGTCAACTTTGTCGACGCGTGGCTCACTCGTGGATGACGCGAGAACATCGCGTAGTTTTTTTAATCCTGCTTTGGCTGAGTCTGTTGCTGGCGCGTCAATTTGTCCTTGATAACCAACCAGCCCTGCAATGTGCTGTCCGTCCCCTGTTGGCTCTGGTGATGGCAGTAAACCGGCAACGCGATCGTGTGAGATCAAGCCTTTTTGCTGAGCGGTTTCCAGTGCTGTGACTCTTTGTTCTGGATCGTGTCCGAGTGATACCGTCCACTTAACTGGCTTTCCAGTCATACGGGCATGTTCAATTTGTCTTTGGTAATGCTGACGGAAGGCCATGCGAGCGCCTATCTCATCGCCTGATTCAAAGACTGGGTAGCAGTGATGCCACGCCTGTTCGATTTCTTCTGTCCAGACTGCTGTTGCCATTTCATCGCTTGCTTGTAGAGCAATAGGCCAAGCTTCATCTGCTGATGGTCTGCCGTCTTGCTGGTTGATAATTTCGATTATGTCTGCTGGTTTTGGTGCAAAATGGCTTTTCGCCACATGAATTTTGAATGCACGCTTTGCCTGCTCAATACTGTAAGGCGATAAGATATTCATCCAGAACTCAACAACTGAGCGTTCAGGCGGATGCTTGTCAAAAATTGCCAGCGCCTCGCATAAGGCAATATCAAATTCTTTCAAATCTTGGGCTATCACGATAATCGCTCCCCTGGTACTTCGCGTTGATAATCGAACTCACCTGGACGGCGAGTTGGTTTTGAGTAATTCGTTTTTGGTCTACGCATTTGCCCAACGATGGTTACGAATTGGCTGCGTAGTTTTTTGCCAGACTTGATGTTTGATACCCAGAATTTGTCACCGGTATGGATCCAGTCGATTACGGCAAGCAGCTCTGCCTCTGTTCGTCCGTCGATGCGTATTGCACGCTCAATATCTTTAACCCAAGAGTTAGGCTTTTCGGATCTTGCTTCTGGAATTTCTTCAATCAGGCGGTTATGCAGATAGTCAGCAACTCGTTTTGCTTCAAGTTCGGTTTGCGTTTGTTCTGGCGCGCTTTGCTCTCTTTCAGTCTTTACTATTTCTTTTTCAGTAATTACTAGATCTTCAGTATTTACTATATGACCGGATAATCCGTTAGTGGCTTTTCCCATAGTGGGATTTTCCGTTAGTGGCTTTTCCGGTTTTGGGTCTGTGCTTTCAGTAGCCACTTCCGGATTTTCCCACTGTGGCTTTTTCCGGTTTTGGGGGGTGTCGTAAATAATGTAATCAACTCCACCCTCAGCTTTACGTTTCATTTCTACATAACCCGCATCACGCAAAGCTTTAAGCATGTTTAATACGGCGTCTCTGCCAGCCTTTCTTTGTCTCGCTAAGTGGTGTACAGATACTTCCCATTCGTCAGGTTTTGAAAGCAAAAAAACCAGCAAACCAAGCTCTTTCCAATCGAGGTTTTTATCCTCGATTATCAGGTTTGGTATAACCGTGTATTTTTGTGTTCTAATGCTACGGATGATCATTTTTTATCACCGTCATCTTTCTTAAAAACCTGCATGGCATTACCGATTGCAGAAACCAGATAAAATCCAGCCATAAGGATTGATTTCAAAGCCATTCCAGACCATTTGGCGAACATTTCTAATGGGCTTGGTTTAGGTGAATTAGAACTCATTAATACGGCGCTCGATTTTGATGCGGGTTTTGATTTTGATTTTTCCGGCTTCGTGGTCTTCTGGAAGACCGGTTCCGACCATGAATAAGGCCAACAACAATGTTTTGCCGCCCTTTTCGGTGATGGTGATGATTCCCTTTGCAACAGCTTTTGTAACGGCCTCTAACATGCTTGCAGCTTGAAATACCTCACGGATTATCTTCCCGTGAGACTTTATTGTTTCAATGTCTCGGCTTAGCTCGTCAGCCGCATCTTGATAAGTTTTGCCAAGCCCCAAAACTCCAAACGCTTCCTCGACTTTTGGGGTGAGAACGTGTTTTTTAAACTCAATCCTGACTTCTGATTCACTATCCATAAAAACCCCTTTATTTAGTGATTACATTCACCTGCGAATCACTTAATCTGTAATCATGCAAAATTCGACTTTCAAAAACGTATCAGGCACAAAAAAAGCCCACCCGAAGGTGAGCTGTTATGCGGCTGATTTAGTAAAGTCAGGCCGAAGTGATTGCGCCGTTAAAACACCATCACTTGCCGCTATCAGATTGAAGATTGACTTAGCGCCCGCCTTCCTATGGCCTGTAGCAAGCTGTTTGATGTATGCAACGGAGGTATCAGCTCTATCAGCAAACTGCTGTAGCTGTTCCGGACTTAGGCTGTCTATGTAGTTTTGTAAGTTCATGGGGAGAATTTAGCAAATGCTTAATAATATTGCAAGAAAAACTTTAGCGTTTGCTCGTCGCGGTTTACTCTAGCATTTGCTAACTTATGCTTATGACTACCAAATACACTGAAGACGTTCGACGCGGAAACTTAAAAAAGCTGATTGCCAAATATGGCACGCAGGCTGAGCTAGCTATTGCTGCTGGCGTAACTTCTGGCTACATAACGCAGTTAAAGCAGAATAAAAGACCGTTCAATGAGAAGACGGTTAAGATGCTTGAGGTAGCATTAAATTTAGAAAGTGGGTGGTTTGACCAGGATGAACCTGATAGCGTTGTAATCTCGAATAAGGCTAACGAGGGTTTTATTGTGATTGCTCAATATAAGGAAGCTATAGCCTCAATGGGTTCTGGCGCGTATGTTGATGGCCCATTGGGTGAGGTTGTTAATTGGAGGGTTACGCCTGAATGGGTAAACAACAATGTTCCAGCCAATACCGGATATAAAAACCTTAGAATTATTACTGGTCGTGGAGATTCAATGAAAGGGATGTTTAATTGTGGCGATCCTTTAATCGTTGATGCCGGAGTACAACAGATTGATTATGACGCCGTTTACTTTTTTCGTGTAGACGATAAGGGTTTTGTGAAGCGCCTACAGAGTGTGCCGGGTGAAGGTATAAGGGTTATTTCAAATAACGATAGTTATCCTGACTGGTATATAAGGGAGGGTATGGATTTCCAGGTATTTGGTCGTGTTCTTAAGGTTTGGGAAGGGAAGGATTTATAGCGCCGCCATAAACAATAACTAAAAAATAAAACCACATATAACCCGCCTAGTGCGGGTTTTTTATTGCCTGAAAACCACGCCACAGCTTATTTGCTAAATTTAATTTAGTTTTATTTAGCAAAAGCTATTGACCTATCCTTAAGCATTTGCTAAATTTGTTTCCAAGTTCACAAGAACACGGGAGCAAAACAACATGAAGTCAGCAAAGATACAACCTACTTATCGAGTCGGTGATTGTTCTACCGAATATCCAGTGGCTAGACCTCCTAAAACCTTGCTTGAAATGGCTGGCGACGCACTCGCTTTAACTTCGTTTGCATGGCTGCTGTTTTATGTCGTGTGCAAATGGCTTGGGGTGCTGTGATGGGTAATTATCCAGAAGGCATTCGCCAATTCGACAATCATCCCAGCAGTCCTTTTTATGTAGACCCGATTGATGATCTCGCTCAAGACATTATGAGCGGCCTTAACGAAGTTTCTGTTGCCTATTGCATAGAGCAAGCAGTTAAAAAATCTTCATTTGCTAAACGCTACGAGCAAGCCCTACAGGATATTTCACTAGGCCCATCGTGCGGTTATGAAATGAACCGAGTTGTTAATGAGGCTGTGGTTATGGCAGCAACCAAAATTTATGAGGGGCTTTGATATGGAAAACGCAGATATGCCAGCAATGCCACTGCATGAATATGAAGTGTGGGCGGACCCAGCAAATACAGACTTGGGAACTGTTGACGCTACTGGCCTAACCAAGCTTGAACATGCATCCATAGAGCTAATGAAAAAGCTTAATAGTGGAGACTACAACAGCTTGCTGGATATGGCTAATGACGCGATTGCCGAAGCTGAAGCACTGTTTGAGGCTCTGGAGAAAAGACCATGAAAACCTACTGCTCAGAAGAAATGGTTGGCCTTGAATGCAATGAATGGGTTCCTGCTGATGTGGCTAGGGAGTTGTTGGAGGGTTTGCAGAAATTAGTTTCTTTACAAAAAAATCATTACGGGTACGCAATGCAGTTGCATATCGCAATGATTGACGCTGTAAAGCCAGCAGAACAAGCCATCAAACATGCTTGTGGTGAGTCATGAGCCACTTAATCGTGTTTTTAATGGTTTGCGTCTCAGTTGTTGCTGGTGAATGGATTGAAGGTATTCGCGTAACTCATCCAATTGCAGTGGCAGGACTAACACTTTTAGCTCACTGGATTTTAACCAGATGACCACCACAAAACGCGACCTCGTATTTTTAGCAGCAATATTTTTAGGAATGGCTATGGCAGAACCTACTTTAGAGAAACAGTTTAACGAAGGGCTAAACCCAGAAGAAAGAGAATTTTTTTACAAAACATTTGGAAATTTGGATAACCAGGAAGGAGTTAGTGATGAACGCACCAGCCAAAACGAACAATAAAGATAGCTCACCGGCAATACATAAAGAGCAGCTTATTGCGGTTCTTGGTCAGTCGCTCTATGTCGGCGTTAAAAGCGAATCAATATCAATGATTATTGATTATTGCAATGCCGCTGGACTTGATGTGATGCAAAAGCCAGTACATGCCGTACCAATGAACACTAAAAACCCAGTGAGCGGCAATTATGAGTGGCGTGACGTGGTTATGCCAGGTATCGGCCTTTACCGTATCCAAGCTGACCGCTCAAAAAACATGGCTGGTATCAGTGAGCCTGAGTTTGGTCCAATCGTCACTAAAACGCTAACCGATAAAAACGGTAATGCGGTTGAGGTTTCATTTCCTGAGTGGTGCAAGGTTACAGCTCACAAATTGGTAGGCGATCAAATCGTTTCTTTTGTGGCTAAAGAGTACTGGGAAGAAAACTACGCAACCGATTCGGGCAAATCAACAGCGCCAAACGCTATGTGGCGTAAACGTCCACGCGGACAGATTGCGAAATGCACAGAAGCACAAGCTTTACGTAAAGGCTGGCCAGAAGTTGGGGCAGCACCTACTGCTGAGGAAATGGAAGGTAAAACGCTTGATGCCGAATATACCGTTGTTGATGACCGTAAGTCGGTAAATCACCAGCCAGAAGAATTACCAGTCTATGACGATAAACGCTTTCAAGCAAACCTGCCGAAATACAGCAAAGCCATCGCTGATGGAAGCAAAACGGCTGATGACATTATCGCCGCCATATCAACACGCTATCAAATGACCGATGAGCAGAAAGACGCTTATCTGGAGTTTGAAGCTGACATTTTGACTCAAAAGGAAGCTGAATAATGAAAAAGCATACAGATATTCACCAAGGTAGCGCCGAGTGGCATGAGTTGCGTGCCAAGTATTTCACGGCCAGTGAGGCCGCTGCGGTAATGGGCGATCACAAATACATGACCCGTGACCAGCTGTTACACCAAAAAGCGACTGGCATCATTCCAGAGGTTTCAGAGCAGCAGCAACGTTTGTTTGATAAAGGCCATGCCTCAGAAGTATCAGCCCGCTTTATTGCTGAAACTGTCATTGATGAAGCACTGGAGCCTGCCACAGTTACACGCGATGAATATCTTGCGTCAATGGACGGTTTGACGCCTTTGGGTGATATCGGTTGGGAGCATAAACTGTTTTCTAAAGGATTGGTCGAGCAGATTAAAAGTCAGGATCTCGATAAGCACTACGTATGGCAGCTTGAGCATCAAGCAATGGTTTCTGGCTGTGCTGAAATATTGTTTATGACTAGCGATGGAACCCAGGTTAATTGCGAATACTTCATGTACACGCCTAACCCAACGCTGCAAGCACAGTTAATTTCTGGCTGGAAACAATTTGAAATCGACCTGGCTGAGTACAAAACCAAACTAGCCAATGGTGAAATCAAGCAAACGGTTCAGGCTCAAGCCGAAGTGCTTTTGGATTTACCGGCCATTACTTATGAAATGAACGGGCTTGCTTTAACCAGCAACTTTGACAAATTCAAAGAGCAGGCGCGTGAGTTGATTAAAAAGTCTCGCGAGCCATTGGTGACTGATGATGACTTTGCGACCGCAGAATCACTGGTGAAAGTGTTCAAAGCGGCAGAAGACAAGCTGTCCGGCTTATCTGAGCAGGTTATCGGTGAAGTGTCCGACATTGACGCTTTCATTAAAGAGCTTAAGCAAGTCAGCGAAGGTATGCGTCAGGCACGTTTAGCAACTGAAAAACTGGTCACGGATGAGAAACAAAACCGCCGTCAGGGAATCATCAACAAAGCACAGCATGACTTGAATAATCACATTCAGGCTCAGCAGGCTAAGTTAGATGGTTATGCCCTGCCCGCTTATCAAGCTGATTTTGCTGGAGCAATGAAGGGCAAAAAAACGATTGAGTCTCTGCAATCAGCAGCTAATGACTGCCTAGCTAATGCAAAGATTGATATCAGTCAGCGTGCAGATGAAATTCAACGCAACTTGAAGTCATTCGCTGAACTGGCAACGGATCACAAATTCCTTTTTGCTGACCTTCAACAGCTTTTATGGAAAGAAGAAGGCGATTTTACTGCGGTAATTAAAGCGCGAATTGCTGACCATGAGGCAGAAGAAGAAAAACGTCTTGAAGCAGAGCGTGAACGTATTCGGCAGGAAGAAGCCGATAAAGCTGCACTAGCTGCAAATCGACCAGAACCGAAACATGACCCAGAACCAGAGGAGTTGCCTTTGGCGGCTGAGAATCCTGTTCACGTTGGCGTTGATATGGCTACAGGTAAAGACAGAACGGTTTACCACACTGTTAATCGCCCTTCTAACGCTGAGCTTACACAGGTAATTGCCGATCACTACGGTGTTAAACCAATTGTTGCAGCTGGCTGGCTTAAAGAAATGGCGGTGGCAGCATGAGCAACCAAATAAATCGCCCTGAATTCTTCATGGTTTGGAAAGAAGGTAGTGATAGGACAACGCCGACTTATAAGCACTCTACTTACCCGCAGGCATTAGATGAAGCTAAGCGGCTTACCAGAATGCATGGCGGCAAGTTTCATGTGCTTTGCCAGCTAGCCAGTGTTGAGCTTAATGACCTAAAGGTTACTGAGCTAAGCATCGATGAAATACCATTTTAGAGGTTGATATGAGCGAAAACAGCAACCAAGCCCCGACCTACTGCACTTACAAATACAAAGGCAAAAAGTACTCAAGAGACGACCTGGCAGCGCATTTAGGCATAAACAAAAACACGTTTCAATCATGGGTGTTGAGATACGGCAGGGTAAACGCAATAGCCATAGCGGAGCTACCTAAATCAGAGCGTAAAGCAGAAATGCGGAGACTGGTTAATAAAAGAAAACCTGAAATGAAAAGCAAGATTGACCAGTTTGATATACCAAAACTGGACCCGTATTACGAAGAAAGAAACAGACTTAAGCACTGGATAAGACGTTACGGAATGGAGGGGGCAATTGCAAAAGCAAGTTTGAGAATTTAACCACCACTTCCGATTAACAACCAGCCCCTTTAAATGGAAAAACTGCGAATGACTAACAAAAAATCAAATCAACTGACAATAGATTATCTAAACGAATGCTTTTTACTTAATCCATTGACTGGCGATCTTATTTGGAAGTTCAGACCTAGAAACCATTTTAAATGGGCATCTGAATGGGTTTTGTTTAACACTCAAAACGCGGGAAACGTGGCCGGGAACCTCGAGGGAAACGGCTATATTAGAGTGAGAATTAACGGAGTAAAACATAAGGCCCACAGAATTTGTTACTGGATATACACAAATAAAATTCCCGATAAAGAGCTGGATATCGACCACATTAACGGGGTTAAAAATGACAATCGAGAACTCAACTTAAGACTTGTTTCGGCTGCTGAAAACATGAAAAACATGCGTCTTAACAAAAGCAACTCATCAGGAGTTATGGGTGTTGATCAACACAAGAAGACAAAAAGGTGGAGAGCGAGGATAACCATAAACAGCAAAAAAGTTCACCTTGGGTATTTCCATAGCAAAGATGAAGCCATTGCTGCAAGAAAGCTTGCTGAGGCGAACAATGGTTATCACCAAAACCACGGATCAAAACAATAACGCCCTGCCATCGCAGACATTTAACAAAGGAATAAGGCAATGGGTTCACCAAATGCAGCAAATGATTTTCCAGACAAGAAGTATCAAATCATTCTGGCAGATCCACCTTGGAGTTACCGGGATAAATGCAATAGCGGCCAGCGTGGTGCCGGATATAAATACCCTTGCTTGGATTTATCGGATTTGATGCAGCTGCCAGTGAAATCCATTGCTGATGATAACTGCGTTTTGTTTATGTGGCACGTAGCGCCAATGCCTTTAGAGGCCATCAAATTAGTTGAGGCTTGGGGTTTCACACTTAAAACAATGAAGGGCTTTACCTGGCACAAAACAAACAAGCTGGCAGGCACTTCATTTATCGGAATGGGTAACTGGACGCGAGCTAATACGGAAGACTGCTTAATTGCGGTTAAAGGCAAACCAAAACGGGTTAATGCCGGAGTCCGTCAGTTTATTGAGTCAAAGATTCGCAAGCACTCACAGAAGCCGGATGAAGTGCGTGATCGCATTGTTAGTTTGATGGGTGACTTGCCACGAATTGAGTTATTTGCCAGAGAAAATGCCGATGGCTGGGACGCATGGGGTAATGAATTGCCAGAACCTAACCACAACGAAGAAGGAATTAGCTGATGCTCATACTCGGAAGAAATGTGGGAGAGTCAATCATGATTGGTGATGACGTGCAGGTAACGATAACTAGGATTGATAACGGAAATGTGAAGCTTGGCGTTACAGCTCCCCGTGATATTCCGGTTCATGGAGAAGAAGTATACGAAAGGATTCAGGCAAGCAAACTGGAGACAGTGAAATGAAAGGACCAGCACCAACAAAACATGAATACAACGGCGAATACTTAACCGTTCGGCAGTTAGCTGAGATTAAAGGCGTAGGACGCTCTTATATGGCCTTACTGCTATCAAAGTATGGAGCCTATGATGCGATGGCATATACAAGGCTAAACCAAGGTGAACGCATGAAAAAGCGTTACGACTACAAGGGCCAGCAAATGACACTAGACGAGCTGATTGAGATAGCAGCCGTTAAATGCACCTGCTCTGCAATGTCTGCCCGAATCAAACGGCATGGCGTTGATTTTGCCGTAGAGCATGACGATTTCAAAGCACTGAAAAACAATGGTGGCCGGCACATGAAAAAGATGAAAGACCCTGTACTGCCAGAACACAATCCAGAACAGCACTACCTGGACAACCTGCTCAGCAGCCTAAAACGCATGGGGATTGATGAAAGCAATATTGAGCATGAAGTTGCTCGCAGATTTGCGGCTTAATTGGAGACAGCTAATGACTAAATCAAATGATGGATGGGTGCCTGTGGTTATGGATCAGCGGCTTTACGAAAGAATGCTTGATGCTGATAAGTCCTTTATGGCTGAAAAAGGCATAGGTGCATCACTAGAAAAGTATGACGCCAGGCTTAAAGCCGAAGTGAAGCTTTTTAATAAAGATTACGGCACTAAATATGACCCTAAAGAAAGCCTTCACGATTATCTTGAGTTGGCGGAGGTTAGACAATGAAACCCACCCCAACCGAAATAAACGAATGTACTGATGAAAAGGTTTTGTCACCGGCTGAAATCAGAAACGAAATGGGCGAGGCTTACATGCGATGCAGTGATTGTGGTGCAAGACTTTGGATTTTTGATGGCAATAAAGATGCTGAACGCCCATGCCCTTACGGTAACCGGTGTTAGCCGCCCTACTTTCAGCTATTGGAGAGTGATTATGAGTGAATTGTGTGCGTATATAGCTTTCGGTGTTTTTGTGTTTGCAGTGCTTTTAATCGGACACATTATTGCCCGGTTTATGGAGGATTGATAATGGAAGACTTGAATTACCCAAACGCAAGAGACTGCCAGCATGGTCAATTAAGACGCCAATGCCCGCACTGTGAATACGACAGAGATATGGCTGAGGCGCATGAAAAGATTGACCAGCTTCAACGCCAAAACGATGAGCTTAACCTGATCAAGGAGCGATATGAAAAGCTTATCTTTGCTGTAGAAAATAAGCACCCAGATGAATCACGTCATGAAACTGCCTTGCGATACATACGGCAAGCAGAAAATCGAGGTCATCAACCATGCGGCGCTGGCAAAAGTGAGCGACAAAGCAACGGGAGTAATGGGGAATGAGTGATAAAGAATTTAAAATAACTGCATCACACAACACGCTAGATATGATTATGGATAAAGCCTTTATGAGTAGCGTTGAGAAAATTGAGCATCCTGAGATTTCAGAACTAAAAGCAAGAGTTGCAGCCCTTGAGCAGCAGCTTAAGGCGGCACGAAAAGAGGCTTTTATCGCAGGAGCGAATGAATACCACTTAGGTCCGGAAGTTTTGGTGTACGCCGAAAACTACGCCAAACAATTTGAGCAAGGATAAATGAAATGGCTGATAAAGATGTAAGTAAGTTTTTTGAACCATGCCGGTGTAATGATAGATTTTCGATTGAACCGCATGGCGATGCATATGCAGTCTTCTATGGAAGATGCCCTCACAAGCATGGTTATAACTTTATGCGAATAAGTGACGTTGCTTTTAATGCGCCCGATATGAAGGAAATGGAGAACGCATTAAATTCTCACGCCCCGCTAGCATCATCACCGAATTGAATAAGGATTAATGAAATGACAAAACTAAAAGCTATTTACAGTTTAGAAACAGGCGGCAGAAAAGAGATCCGCGTTGATTGGGATAACGACAGACACCAGGCAATAACGCTTAAAAATGACTCGCCTGAAAGTCTGGCTTTTGCCCTAAAAGAACTTGCTGAATTAATTAAGTATGAAATCGCAAGTGGTGAGATAGAAAAGGACTAAAAATGGCCTTAATGAAAGTATCAGTCTATAGGAAGAAACGCTTTGCATATTATAGTGGAGGTATGGCGTAATGTTAATGAAGATTAGCCAGTATCAAAAAACTTATTTTGTCCCTGGCAGTGCGCCGGTTGCTAGAACGTTTAAGCGGCGGATTGATAATGGCGAAATACGCGGCCAGGTTATTGGTGGAATATACTTTATTGAAGTTGATGATGAAGATGAGCACGAAAGCGCTGTAGATAAATTAGTTTCCAAGGTGCTAAGAAATGAGTCCAAGGCCTAGAAAGCGCGGCAACCTAGATTTAACTGGGCTATGCTTGTATACATCCAAGCGTAAATACGGCATTTATTACCAGTTCAAAAGCCCGGTAACTGGTAAATATTCTGGGTTCGGCTATAACAAACAGCTTGCTATTGATGCAGCAAAAAAAGCTCTTGAGAAATTAAGGGTGTCAAACTCTCTGGTCGATAGGGCTGTTAAGCCAACCGGTTCATTCTCAGAATACCTTGAATATTTCCGTGATGAAATCATTCCCCAAAAACGTGTTAACGGTCAACCTTTATCAGATAGTACCGTACGGGAATATTCGCGCCTGATTAAAACCTTTATTGCCGAGTTAGGCCATCATGGCTTTGAAACCATTCGTCAGTCGCATATAGCAGAATACTTAAACACTCGGTCAACTGCCGAGGTTTACAACAAGCACAGAACCTTGCTGGTGATGATTTTCCGGCAAGCGGTTTCAGATGAAAAATACCCTGACAACATTGCTGAGAAGATAGTAAAGCGCGACATGGATAAAACCAAGCGTCAGCCGCTTACGCTTGAGCAATACGATTTGATATATAAACATGCCAGCAAGGCGATTAAGAATGGTATGGAGCTATCTCTGAACGCCCTGCAACGGCGTAGTGATATCCAGAAGTGGCGCTTTGATAGTAAAGAAGGTGATTTTTACCGGGTGGTGATTCAGAAAACCCGTAAGCATGGCAATAATTCAAATATTGAAATACCAGCATCATTGCCAGTGGCCTACTCCGCCGCGGGCGCAAAAACGCTGGATGATATTGTGCGTAATTGCCGTGATGAATACGCCTGCCCTTACCTGGTCCACGAACCACGGCAACGGCGTAAAGAGTCAAAAGAAAAAACACACTCGATGCAGTTATCGGTTAAACAAATTAGTGATGGATTTGCCGAAGCCAGAGACGCAGCAGGCATTAAAATGGAAAACCCGCCAACGTTTCATGAGCTACTAGCATTAGGTGAATCGTTACGGGAAAAACAAGGATGGACAACGAAGCAGCTCCAGTTATTGCGTGGGCATCGTAAAGAGAAAACGACACAAGATTATCTGGATCGGCATATTGAATGGGTTAGGATTGAAATGCCTACGGGCTTAATGGGAGAGTTTAAATGAAAAATGTTTTGAAAATCTATGGTGCAGGATCTTTTGTTGAGAGAAAATCAGATAATAGCGAAGTTGATGAAATATTTAGCCGGTATTTTGGCTGCAGGATAATAACTGACAGCTTTATGAGAATGTATCCTGATAGTGATGCTGTAGAGCATTTTCAAGCTGTTATTGAGCCATTCGCTGGGAGCATGGATGGAGTTACTATCAATGCCATTAATTTATGGAATGCTGCTTATGGGGAGAAAGCGTTTGAAGGGCCGGAGTTAGTTATTGCATCTTTCATGGCCTGCATACTAGAGTCTCAGGGAATAGAGAATGAGCTTTATGAAAGCTCTATAAAAGATTTCCTGAACGGTGATTTTTAATGCTAAGTGATTGGTGCCTGGGGTCGGACTCGAACCGACACGGGCAATGCCCACCACCCCCTCAAGATGGCGTGTATACCAATTTCACCACCCAGGCTTGCAGGGATTAGACTACTATATCTTAGGATGTTTTGACTTAATATATTATTTATATATTATTGATTATTATTTTAGGTGAAAGAAGAAAAGTAAAAAACCTTCCAACTTACTGATAAATATAAAGTAAATTGGTAGGCACGAATGGATTCGAACCATCGACCCCCACCATGTCAAGGTGGTGCTCTAACCAACTGAGCTACGTGCCTGCTGTGAAGCGCGAAATTATACGCAGTCAGGCATATTTTGCAAGCGCTTTATACCGTCAATAGAACTAAGTAAATCCAGCCATATAATTAGGTGTCAATTACAGAGCAACCGGTCCTAGCGCCATCTTTCTGACTTTATCAAGTTCATCTCTTAATTTAGCTGCTTCTTCAAACTCCAGATTCTGTGCATGTTTATACATCGCATTTTCAATCTGTTGAATACGTTTGGCCAATTGTTGTGGAGACAGTGAAGCATATTTGGCATGTTCTTCTGCCACTTCGGCAAAGCGCAGTTTTTCCTCTTTTTTGCTTTTCGAATCATCCATGCCACCACGAATCGATTTGATAATACCCATCGGGGTAATGCCATGCTCCAGATTGTGGGCAATCTGTTTTTCACGACGCCGATCGGTTTCATCAATTGCCCGTTGCATTGAGCCGGTAATCTTGTCGGCATATAAAATCGCTTTACCATTAAGGTTTCGCGCTGCACGCCCAATAGTCTGAATCAGCGAACGGTCACTGCGCAGGAACCCTTCTTTATCAGCATCCAGAATCGCTACCAGCGAGACTTCAGGTAAATCCAGTCCTTCCCTGAGTAAGTTGATACCCACCAGCACATCAAACTCACCCAGCCGTAGATCACGCAGAATCTCCATCCGTTCGACCGTATCGATATCCGAATGCAGATATCGCACTTTGACGTTGTGTTCGCGAAGATAATCAGTGAGATCTTCAGACATACGTTTGGTCAAGGTGGTGACCAAAACCCGCTCATTGACGGCTGTGCGTTTATTAATCTCGGAAAGCAAATCATCGACCTGCGTACCGACCGGACGAATTTCCACTTCGGGATCGATTAACCCGGTTGGACGCACTACCTGTTCGACGATATTGCCGGCATGTTCTGCTTCATATTTCCCGGGCGTAGCCGAAACAAAAATGGTTTGCGGTGCCTGCTTTTCCCATTCATCAAACATCATTGGTCGGTTATCCAGTGCAGACGGTAATCGGAAACCATAATTCACCAGCGTTTCCTTACGTGACCGATCCCCCTTATACATCGCGCCAATCTGCGGAATCATCACATGGCTTTCATCAATGACCAAAATGGCATCATCAGGCAGGTAATCAAATAAAGTGGGCGGTGCCTCTCCTGCTTGTCGAGTCGATAAATGTCGAGAATAGTTTTCAATACCGTTGCAATAGCCAAGCTCTAATAACATTTCGATATCAAAACGGGTGCGCTGCTCTAAGCGCTGAGCTTCGACTAATTTATTCTGTTCATTTAGTTCAGCCAATCTTTCACGTAATTCATCTTTGATCGAATCCACAGCACCCAGAATGGTCTCGCGGGGGGTGGCATAGTGCGTTTTAGGATAAATGGTAATGCGGTTCATCCGTTGCAATATTTCACCCGTTAACGGATCGAAATAACTGATCTGCTCTACTTCATCATCAAACAACTCTACACGTACCGCATCACGTTCCGATTCAGCCGGGAATATATCAATAACCTCGCCTCGAACCCGATAGGTACCACGCGATAATTCAATATCATTTCGCGAATACTGCAACTCGGCAAGACGCCGTAAAATTTCGCGTTGATTAATGATATCGCCCTGAACCAGATGCATGACCATCGCGAGATAGGCATCTTTATCACCCAAACCATAAATACAGGACACACTGGAGACGATAATCGCATCGCGCCGTTCCAGCATGGCTTTGGTTGCTGATAAACGCATTTGTTCGATTTGTTCGTTCACCGACGCATCTTTGTCTATAAAGGTATCGGATGACGGCACATAGGCTTCCGGCTGATAATAATCGTAATAGGAAACGAAATATTCCACCGCATTATTGGGAAAGAACTCTTTCATCTCACTATAAAGTTGTGCAGCCAGCGTTTTATTGGGTGCCAGAACCATTACCGGACGCTGCACAGCTTGCGCAACATTGGCAATCGTAAAGGTTTTTCCCGAGCCGGTGACCCCCAACAGGGTCTGCCACATTTCACCGTTGTTTAATCCCTCAACCAGCGAGGCAATCGCAGTTGGTTGATCCCCCGCCGGTTCAAACTCGCAGACTAATTCAAATTGTTTTTTCATACTCTTTAGCAATGTCCGTGTTTATCGTATATTACGGTTTTCTAATCACTATCGTTTCTCGAAGGACAGATTTTGACTATCAAACTCTCACAGCGCGTTCAAAGCATCAAACCCTCACCTACTTTAGCCATTACCGCACGCGCCGCGGCCTTGAGAGCCGAAGGTAAAGATATTATCGGTCTTGGTGCCGGCGAACCGGATTTCGATACGCCGGATCATATTAAACAAGCAGCCGTTAAAGCGCTTGATAAGGGCCAAACCAAATATACCGCGGTTGATGGTACCGCTGAATTGAAAAACGCCATCATCAAAAAGTTTTCCCGTGATAACGGTTTAACTTACGAAGCCAATCAAATTCTGGTTTCATGTGGCGGTAAACAAAGCTTCTTTAATCTGGCACAGGCTTTATTAGAGTCTGGCGATGAAGTAATTATCCCGGCCCCTTACTGGGTATCTTATCCTGATATGGTTTTACTCGCTGATGCCAAACCGGTGATCATCATTGGCGACCGTGATCAACGTTATAAAATCACTCCACAACAACTTGAAGAAGCCATCACTGACAAAACCCGGTTATTTGTCATCAACAGCCCTTCCAACCCAACCGGCATGACTTACACCAAAGCTGAACTTGAAGCATTGGGCGAAGTGTTGCGTAAGTATCCTGACATTCTCATCGCCACTGATGACATGTACGAACTTATATATTGGGCCGATGAACCGTTTTACAATATCGTAATGGCTTGCCCTGATTTATATGACCGCACAATCGTTATGAATGGTGTCTCCAAAGCCTATTCAATGACTGGCTGGCGTATTGGTTATGCCGGTGGCCCTGCTCAATTAATCGGCGCGATGAAAAAAATTCAATCGCAGAGCACATCAAACCCCACCTCTATTTCACAAGCGGCCTCAGTCGAAGCCTTAAATGGTGATCAGGGCTGTGTACAAACTATGCTGGTTGAATTCAAAAAACGTCACGATTTTGTGGTCGAAAAACTGAATCAGATGCAAGGCATTACCGCTCTCGAAACAGATGGTACTTTTTATGTGTTTCCAGATATCAGCGGTGTATTGGCTAACAAACCAGATTTAACAGATGATATGGACTTTGCAGAGGCCTTATTGGTTGAAAAAGGTGTTGCAGTGGTTCCTGGAACCGCATTTGGTCTGAAAAACCATATTCGTTTATCAATTGCCACCAGCGAAAGTAATTTACAAAATGCTTTACAACGCATTGCTGAATTTATTGAGCAATAAATTACTCTGATAATTGCATTTGAGCCTAGGGATTAGGCTCTTTTGGCTTTTCCTGATCATCTCTGTCTGTTGGATGATTAACTGGGTTAAGTTCTGTTTCAATCCAGTTAATCACCTCTTTCTGTTGTTTACGGTTCACCATCTGCTCAGTGGAGATCTGTTTTGGAAAAATGCATGAACCTCCATCATGTTTTAGTTTAAAGCCACGCCGGGCTCCCACTGGATGTTTACTGGGCGCATGTATAGCAGCAGCTCTTAATTCAAGCGTTTCAACCTGTTCAAGCACAATTGCTTCTCCTTTTGCTGCTTCAGCATTCTCAATAATATCTCTGAAGGTTCCAAGTACCAGATAGCCCCCATTTAACAATGGTCCCTGACGCAGAGTCTGCTGAACATTTTGCTCCATCACATTCACCCGTTTGAACTGGGTAACACCAAGCTCATATATTTCTCCGGATTGCATCGTTACAACTGCCTGGACACATTGAATATGAATCGCTCTCTCACCCATATTGACCAATAGGCACAATGCATCAGGATTTTCATTCTGGGCATGGTGAAAAATCAGATAAGGTCGATTACTGCGGCGATATTGAACAAATAATAGTTGTAAATAAATCACCCAGATAAGTGCCATAACGGCAGAGCTAATAGGAGCAATATATTCCACTTAATCCTCCTTCTGTCTAAAAAGTGTTTTAAGCCAGTCAACACGATACAGTTGAAAAAATATTACAATCAATAACATATATAAAGTCATGCCCAGACAGTTAAAAAAATTAGTAGTAATCCTTGACCCTCCGGGCTCAAATCACTATCATAGCCATCTTTCTGTTCCCCGATAGCTCAGTTGGTAGAGCAAATGACTGTTAATCATTGGGTCGCTGGTTCGAGTCCAGCTCGGGGAGCCAATGATTATTAAAAAACCTCAGCAAGTGCTACTTCTGAGGTTTTTTTATGTCTGAAATTTGTTAATCACTTCTTTAATACTCCATCAATTTGTAAATCGATCTCTTCTCCATCAGATAGACCGTGCTCAAACTTATATATATGTTCTTTACAGAATTTCTTCTGCTTAACATCTACCGCGCCAACTTGACTGTGGTTCCAGAGCGTTAAAAAAGATTCGGACACACGGGCAATTATTCCTGTTACCTCGTTGCTAACATCCTCACTCCGTTCAAAAGCTAATTTCACATGACGGTTAATTATCGGTTTTTGAAGCGGCTAACATAGAGGAAACAATATGAATAAAACTAAATTATCTATCGCAATGATGTCATTGGCGCTTCCCGGTCTCACTGTTGCAGATGAGTTACTCGGCATGCAGGAAAATCCAGAGACATGGGTTATGTCAGCAGGAAACTATGCCAATACACGTTACAGCCAATTAGATGAAATCAATCTGGAGAACGTTAAAGATCTGGAAATGGCCTGGTCTTTTTCTACCGGCGTATTACGCGGGCACGAGGGTAACTCGTTGATCATTGATGATGTGATGTATGTCCATACACCTTATCCAAATATCGTCTATGCACTGGATTTGAACAACGATGGGGCCATCAAATGGAAATACGAACCCAAACAAAACTACTCTGAAACGGTTCCAGTAATGTGCTGTGACGTGGTCAATCGTGGTTTGTCTTATGGGGACGGTAAAATTTTCCTTAACCAGGCGGATACCACGTTGGTGGCGTTAGATATTGATACCGGTGAAGTGCTCTGGTCAGATAAACGTGATACCCCAACTACCGGCGCAACCAATACCGGTAATGCCAATGTCTTTAAAGACAAAATCATTGTCGGTATTTCCGGTGGTGAATTTGGTGTTCGTGGCTATGTTCAAGCCTATGATATGAATGGCAAAACACTCTACAAAGCATATAGCACCGGACCTGATGACGAAATGATGGTCGATCCAGAAAATACCACCGCTATGTTACAACCAATCGGCAAAGATTCCTCATTGAATTCCTGGCAAGGTGAGCAGTGGAAAATTGGTGGCGGCACTACCTGGGGCTGGTTCTCCTATGATCCTGAAATGAATCTTTATTACTACGGAACCGGTAATCCATCTACCTGGAATCCGCTACAACGACCAGGTGACAACAAATGGACCATGTCCCTGTTTGCTCGTGATCTGGATAGCGGTGTAGCCAAATGGATCTATCAGATGACACCCCATGATGAATGGGATTATGACGGCGTTAACGAAAATATTCTGGTGGACCAGAAAGTAAAAGGCAAAATGCGTAAGATGCTGGTGCATTTTGACCGTAATGGCTTTGGTTACACCATGGATCGTGCAACCGGTGAATTATTGGTAGCTGAAAAATTCGACCCAAGTGTTAACTGGGCCAACAGCATCAATATGAAAACGGGACTTCCGGATCGTGTGGCCACCTACTCACCTGAAGCCAATGGTGAAGATACTCAGACAACCGGTATCTGTCCTGCGGCCCATGGAGCCAAAGATCAGCAACCTGCGGCTTATTCTCCAAGAACGGGTTTGTTCTATGTACCAACCAACCATATCTGTATGGATTTGGAACCGTTTGAAGTTGAATATTTAGCCGGTCAGCCATACGTCGGTGCTGAAGTAAATATGTTTGCGGCCACCAAAGACAATATGGGTAACTTTATTGCCTGGGATGCTCGTGAAGGCAAAATCGTCTGGACAAATCCTGAACGGTTCTCAGTTTGGTCCGGAGCCATGGTTACCGCTGGAGATGTTGTTTTTTATGGCACGCTGGAGGGGTATCTGAAAGCCCTGGATGCCAAAACCGGACGTGAACTTTGGCGCTTTAAAACCCCATCGGGCATTATTGGCAACGTTAATTCCTACAAACACGATGGTAAACAATACATCTCAATTTTGTCAGGCATTGGTGGCTGGGCCGGTATTGGTATGACCAATAATCTGGAAAATGATACCGATGGTCTTGGCGCTGTAGGTGCCTACAAATCCCTATCGAGCTGGACCACACTGGGTGGTGTATTAAGCGTGTTTAGCTTGTAAGTTAATGTAAAAGCAGCTTCATAAATTGGCCCGGCACTCTTAGTAGTGCTGGGCTTTTTTTATTGGATTCTGTGGAAACAAATTCAACAAAGGAAGATTTTCACTGACCTAACAGTTTGCAGCAAAATGGCTAATTGAAATTCCCAGCCGACATCCTTATGTCAATTAATGTTTAATCTGTAACCTACACCACGAAGCGTTTCGATAAAGGATTCGGATTGATGAATGTCGAATTTTTTGCGTAAACGATTGATATAAACATCAACCACATTCGTCAATGGATCACTGTTGAGTTGCCAGACAGCATTCAGTATACGTTCACGACTTAACACACGACCTTTGGATTTTGCTAAAAACAACAATAAGTCAAATTCCATTGTGGTCATTTTTATCAGCTCATTGCCCTTATATACTGTCCTGTGGGTCAGAGAAATAGAAATATCATTCAGTTTAATAATATTTTCATCGACATCAGGTCCATTTATTCCCCGGCGGGAAAGAACTTCGATACGGGCAAGTAATTCTTCAAAATCAAAAGGTTTTGTTAAATAATCATCGGCTCCTGCACGCAAGCCGTGAACCTTTTCTTCAATATCATCCAACGCTGTAAGAAATAACACCGGCGTAGAAATACCTGCATTACGAATATGCTTTAAAAAACTGATGCCGTCTGTATCCGGTAACATTCTGTCAAGAATAATGACATCGAAGCTATGTGAATTGACCAGCATAAGCCCTGATTGACCATTATGAGCCTGTTCACAAAAATAGCCTTCAACCCTCAAACCTTTGCAGATAAAATCGGCCACACGCTTTTCATCTTCAACAATCAATATTTGCATTGTTACTCCACAGCAAGCTTAATATGAATTGCCAGTCCGTCTTCCGTATTGACCGCCCAGATAGATGCCTGATGGGCATCACATATTGATTTGGCAATTGACAAGCCCAGTCCTGATCCCGTTGGTTTTTCATGCTGCATTCGTTGACTTCGATAAAATCGGTCAAAAATTAATGGCAACTCGTCATCTGCCACCCCAGCACCTTGATCCTGAACAGTAATGATTACATTACCAGCATCCAGTTTTGACGAAACGGTAACGTTGGTATCGGATGGACTATATTTAATTGCATTATCAAACAAGATTCTCAGCAATTGTTGAAATCGATCTTTATCAACCCTGACAATAGCCTCATCAAAAGGAAGGCCACATTTCAGATTGATTTTGTGCTGATTTGCCGTACGTTGAAATTCATTTACGCAATTTTTCAGCAGCTTATTAATCGAATATACATCTATCTTTAACTGAAGATTATTGGCTTCTGTTCGAGCAATAAACAACAAATCATCCACTAGACGACTCAATAAAAGAGACTGTTCATGAACGCTTTCCAAAATACTTCGTGCCTCGGTCTCATCAAGTTGTCTGCTCTGTCGAAGCGCGACCTGGGTTTCACCACGAATGATGGTGAGTGGTGTGCGCAGTTCATGACTGACATCTGCCAGAAAGCTTCTTCTGGCAGCATCATTTTTTTTCAAGGTTTCATTGAGGACCTGCAATTCACTGGTGCGTTTATTAACCTCAAACTCCAGCTGACTATTGAGTTTATCCCGCAAAGATTTCTCTTCAGAAAGTTTCTGAGCCATATCGTTAAAGGCGGCTGAGATCGCATCAAACTCTCGGTCAAATCCGCGTGGCACACGATAATTCAGGTTACCGTCAGCAAAAGATTCGGCTGCTTTTTTTAGAAAATCTACTGGAATCGAAATATTACGAATCATGGCATAACTACCCAACAGCGCTGCAAATACAGCAAAAATAGTGAGTGCGGCAGCAGCCCAGGCAATATTGGTGTGAATATTTTCGATATCTGAATTTAGTGAATTGACGATAGTACTTTGTCGTTGCAAAGCTGAATTAATGGCTTCCCGAAACCGATTATCAATCTGCTCCTCCAGCAGGAAACGAATTTTTTCAGTATTAAGCTGACTTACCGGCTCAGCAAGCACCGCGTCAAACGCATCAAGAATATCGTTGAGTAACTTTTCCAGCTCCTTGGTATCTTCTATCGTTCCCTTTGTGGCGATTTCGCCCAGAGCCAGTCGTTGTTGTTGTTCAAGTTGCGTTATTGTGGAAATGGCATTGGCAATCAACTCTCGCTTGTTACGAACTAACGCCTGATTGGCATTTTTGCCAAATAATAATTCATCGGTAATCTGTTTGAATAAACGATAACTGTTATTGGATAATTTCCAATGCTCTGTGAGCAATGCATTTGCCATGTTCACTTGAACGATGTTCTGGGCAGTCAGTCTTGTTGACCAGATAGCCAGCGCTCCTGCCAGGAAAACCATGGCAAGAGCGACAACAGCAAAAGCAATAATTTTTTTCCGGTACATCAAATGCAACCCAGTGAAGAATAAAATCGTTCGCAAAAGCTAATATATCAACATTCAGGCAGTTTACTTAAACCATCTCCACTATCTCAGATTAATCTAATGGGTTTTTCACATTAAAAACGTCTGCCAATACCGATACCGAAGATCACAGGATCAATATCAGTGCTGACAGACACCGAGCCCGCCGCCGTATTCCGATAAGTCGCTGTGGTATCAATATCGATGTATTTCAGGTCAAGGTTCACAAACCAGTCATCATCCAGTGCATAGTCAACACCCGCCTGAAAAGCCAGTCCCCAGGATGATTTAAGCTTGACCGAGTCACCGGGATTACTGAGGCCAGAACTGTTGGGAACCTTTTCATCAAAGAAATAGGTGTAGTTCACTCCCATTCCAACATACGGCTTCAGTTTGGCATTTGGGCGGAAATGATATTGCAAGGTTAGGGTTGGTGGCAGAACTTTGGTTTCAGCGACCGGCCCCAGAAAATCCCAGCTTTGGCTACCATCCACGGTGTGCTCGGAATACCCTAAAATCAATTCTATGCCCCAGTTGGGTGTCATCATGTAAGTGATATCCAGTTCCGGTACAGTATCGCTATCAACACTGACACCTTCCGTTCCTTGATCAACTCCATTAACTGATACCGTTCCACTTGAATCATTTGGATTAACGTTAATCACCCTTCCACGAATCAACCAGTCACCAGCCTCATAAGCCTGAACATAACTTACAGGACCAAGAAACCCGGCCAACAGCATAAACAAAGGTGCACTCGAATATTTCTTCATATTAAGCAGACTCTTTAATAAAGGAGAAAAAGCCTGCACAAGATCTTGTGCAGGCTGAATTAATTACTTACTAAAAGGTAAGGAAGAGTGATGTAATTCGATTTTGACACTGCCATCGTCATCCAATCGATAACCAAATGTGTATTCAACTTTGGTTTCGTTACCAGCCGTATCGGTAAAGTAGTAAAGCCCCATTGCAAGGGCATAGTCGTCACGAATCAGCAAGTCTTCATTCTCAAATCGAACTGCAGTCCAAGGCTGCAGAGCAAAGCCTTTATCTTCCTCAAGCATGCCGCCTACAAAATACGAAAGCGCTTCTTCATAACTGTTTCGGAACGGGTCATCCACCGCTTTAGTTGGTTTGAATAGCACTTTGTCGTCGAATGCATACAAGTTGTCCAGTAACTCACTGGCGACTGCACCTGCATCTTCACCATTGATTTTGGCCTGACCGATTTCCACAATACCTTCTGCCCAGGCGTTTTGTGCTGCCTGAATAGCTTCTGCATCGATTTTATCGATTTGAGCAAATGCCGAGGTGGTAAAAATCAGACTGAATGCGCTTGCAAGATATGTCGTTTTCATTGTTGGTCTCTCCTGTTGTTAACCTGAGAGCCATGATATTTGCAAGAGATGAAAATCAAACCGACAAGGAATTAAGCTTGGATGAATAACAGATTAACAAGTTGTTAATCTTTTATTTGTCTGTTTTCAGAAGACGGCATTGTGATATCAACCGTAATACTAGTTCGATGACCTTATAAACAAGACTAACGTGAGATTTCACCTGTTAATGCCGTCGGTCCAGGAATATCTTTAAGACCAAACTTACGCGTCATTTAGAGAGATACATTCAACATCTTCGCCACTGTCATAAATCTTTAACAAACCACCAATAGACTTAGCAACCAGTAAATTGAGTGTTTTACTTTTTTCATTTGTCAGGAGTTTTTATGAAACTATTTGCGAAGAGCGCAAAGTCAGTTTTTGTCATTGGCGCGCTTATTGGTGCCATGAGTTCATCCGCTGCATACGCTGATCTTAAATTGATTGGTTCTGGTGCAAGTTTCCCAGCACCACTTTATAACAAGTGGTTTAAGGACTACAGCAAGCAAACTGATGGCGTTCGTATTGATTACCAATCTAAAGGTAGTGGCGCAGGTATTCAGGATTTCATTAACGAAACGGTAGACTTTGCAGGCAGTGATGCTGCAATGAAAGACAGTGAAATAGAACAAGTCAAAAAAGGCGTTATCCTGCTTCCAGTCACGGCGGGCGAAGTCGTCATTTCTTACAACCTTGATGGTATTCAAGAATTAAAATTGCCACGTGATGTTTATCCGGAAATCTTCCTGGGCAACATTACGAACTGGAACGACCCGAAAATTCAGGCGGCCAATCCTGGTGTAAAACTTCCTGACCAAAACATTACTGTTGTTGTTCGTTCTGATTCAAGTGGTACCAGCTATGTATTCACTAATCACTTAGCAGCAATCAGCGATAACTTCAAAGAACAGGTTGGTGGTGCAAAAGCACCTAACTGGCCAAGTGCTGGCACAATTGTCAAAGCACCTAAAAATGATGGTGTAACAGCGACTATCAAACAAACACCTGGCGCAATCGGCTATGTTGAATATGGATTTGCCAAACTGACCAAAATGCCGACGGCCATGCTGGAAAATCAAAAAGGTAACTTTATTGAAGCTGGTGGCGAAACAGGTGCTTCAGCCTTAGCGACGACTGATTTCCCGGAGGGTAATCTGCCAAATAGTGATGTACCGGACCTGCGTGCATGGGCAACTGACCCATCGGGTGATGATGCCTATCCTATCGCAACGTTCACATGGTTATTGGTTTACAAAAACCAAGGTGAAGAGAAAGCCAAAGCCTTAAAAGACCTTATTGAATACATGATTACAACAGGTCAGGAATCATCTGAAGCAATGGGCTATATCCCGCTGCCAGAAAATGTTGTTGAGAAAGTTCGCAACGCGGCCAGCATGATTCAGTAATCACTCTTGGTGATCGGATAAAACAATGCTGCAAGTGTTTTAAACACTTGCAGCATTTATCTGTTCAAGAGCCTGAAAACGATGTTAGCGATATTTACTATAAATATTCACGATTGATAGGAACACAAATGGTTCACGATCCTTTTAAAGATTCCGCAAGTGGCAAAACATTGTCCGCGCCACCTTCTCCCAGTGATTATATGAAAGATTCTGTCTTCCGATCTTTTGCTTATTTATGTGCTTTATCAATCATACTTTTATTGGCTTATATCGTCTTTGAACTCGGTTCTCAGGCTTTACCTGCAATTAAGGAGCATGGTTTAGGTTTTATTACTGGCACAACCTGGGATACCAACCAGAATGAATTTGGCGTGTTACCTGAAATTTGGGGCACGTTATACAGCTCACTGCTCGCGCTGCTGATTGGTGGTGGATTAGGAGTCGCTATTGCCATCTTCCTGACCCAGGGATTCATGCATGCCAAAATCGAAGTGATGTTCAGAACCATCATTGAGCTGTTAGCGGCGATTCCTTCGGTGGTTTATGGTTTGTGGGGTATTTATGTACTTATCCCGCTAATCAGGCCGGCCGCCCATTGGCTACATGAAACGTTTGGCTGGTTTCCTTTATTTAGTACTGATTTAAGTGGTCCAGGCCTGGCTCCCGCCGCATTAGTACTCGCTATTATGATTCTTCCGACTGTCGCAGCCATTTCAGCCGATGCCTTCCGTCGTATTCCTTATAAAGTAAAAGAAGCAGCCTATGGTATGGGGGCGACAAAATGGGAAGTGATTCTTAAAGTCATGTTACCAACAGCCTCCTCCGGGATTCTGGCCGGTTTGGTATTGGGATTTGGTCGCGCGTTGGGTGAAACTATGGCACTGGCCATGTTAATTGGTAACGTGAATGACATCAGTGTTTCGCTGTTTGCCCCTGCCAACACACTGGCATCCTTGCTGGCTTCAACCTTCCCAGAAGCAGGTGAGATTGAAATTCAGGCTCTGATGTATGCGTCTCTGGTTTTGCTGCTTATCACCTTTGTGGTCAATGTTGCCGGCCTGGCCGTACAGCAATACACCATGCGTAAATTTGAGGGTAAAAAATGAGTCAGATTAACGAACAGATTCTTCCACCAAGAATCAATTTACCCAGTCTTGAAAAAAATGTGCTCGAACTGAGAGCCCTGAAAGATTTTTTCCTGACAGGACTGGTTTGGGGGCTAGCCATATTAGCCAGTATTCCGCTGGTATCGGTTATTTACATGCTCATCATGGAAGGTGGTGCAAGGCTTGATTTCGAGGCTATCACAGCCTTGCCACCAGCCGGATTCGAAACCGGCGGTGGTTTTGGTAATGCCATCGTGGGAACGTTAACCATGGTAGGTATTGCCTCCGCACTGAGTATTCCTATTGGAACCATGGCTGCTCTGTATCTGGCCATTCTTAATCCCAACAGTAAAACCGCGACCGTTTCCAGATTTTTAGCCAAGGTGCTGACCGGCTTTCCTTCTATTTTGGCCGGTGTGTTTGTCTATGCTGTCATCGTTATCACCACCGGCACCTACTCGGCCTGGGCCGGTGGTGTGGCATTGGCTGTATTAATGCTGCCAACGGTCACTCTGGCTGCTGAGGAAGCCATGAAGCAGGTTCCACAAAGAATGAAAGATGCTGCGTTTGGCATGGGATGTACCCGTACTCAGGTCATATTTAAAGTGGTATTACCGACCGCCCTACCCGGGATTATGACCGGGGTCATTCTGGCTGTTGCCGGTGCGGCGGGTGAATCTGCTCCATTACTGTTCACAGCATTGTTCAGCAATTACTACATGTCGGAGCTGGCAGAACCAACTGCCTCGCTCTCCATACTGATTTACAACTTCTCTGGTATGCCGTTTGAGAATCAGATTGAACTGGCATGGACCGCATCGCTGGCGCTGGTTTTACTCGTACTGTTTTTCAATATCGTTGCCCGTGTCGTTGGCAGAACGAAATTTAAAGAATAACCAAGGAAATGACTATGAATATGCAAGCCGAAACAGGTGAATTTATTGCCAAGAAATATGAGCCTAAAGGCCCTGTCGTTTTAGACTGCTACGTCAAAAATATTTACTACGGTGATTTCAGGGCTGTTAGAGATACCACTATCCCGGTTGAAAAAAATAAAGTGACTGGCTTTATTGGTCCCTCTGGTTGCGGCAAAAGTACCGTACTCAGAAGTATGAATAGAATGAATGATTTGATTGACTCGTTCAGATTTGAGGGGCACATCCAATATCATGATCATGATATCTACAGCAAAAAAGTGGATGCCGTGATCGTAAGACGTTATATCGGTATGGTGTTCCAGCTTCCTAACCCCTTCTCGATGAGCATTTATGACAATGTAGCGTTTGGTTTACGACTCAATGGTTATAAAGGCGATGAAGAAGAGATGGTGGTCAAAGCGCTGAAAAGAGCGGCTATCTGGAATGATGTTAAAGATAAACTTAAAAACAGTGGTCTCTCACTATCAGGTGGTCAGCAGCAGCGTTTGTGTATTGCACGAGCGATTGCAACAGAGCCCGATGTGCTGTTAATGGATGAGCCCTGCTCTGCCCTGGATCCCATTGCCACACGACAGATTGAAGAGCTGATGGTTGAGTTAAAACAGCATTACAGCGTAGCGCTGGTCACCCACAATATGCAGCAGGCGATGCGTGTTGCTGATGTCACCGCATTTCTGGGAGTGGATATTTCTAATGGTGGCCGCACCGGCTATCTGGTGGAAATGGATGACACAAAGAAAATTTTTGAAGACCCACAGCAATTGCTCACCAAACAATATGTCCGGGGTGAGTTTAGTTAATCCTGGTCTTTTGTCATTTTCACGAATAATTACGGAACAACATGATGAACTATCGGGCTTGATTTGATGGACAATATTGCAAGACTTGATATTGCTGCCATCAGATCGTGCCTGATAGATACGCAACTCAACTTTAAAAAGATTAACGCCTCGCTCAAGGTGAAACGCACACCACCAAGCGATACGGTGATCGAAAACCTCATAGCGGGTTATACAAAAATAGACGAGTACCTGGTCAACGGTATTGATTTATTTGCCTATGGTAATTCGGGGTTACTTCTCGAACTGAACTATATTGTTCTGTATCAACACTCCACCACATCATCTGTAGAGAAACACTCCCAGTTTGAAGCCACTCAAGCCCACTTTTATGATGTAAGAGATGGTGGGATTGGTCAGTTAATGGATTGGCTGGCATTAAATCAGAATACGAATGTCTGGAAACGTTGTGCTGGTATCTTCACCAACATCCTCAGTCAGCCACAGCTATTTTTAGAAGGAAATCACCGCACAGGCTCCTTGATTATGAGCTATGTGTTAATGCGGGAAGGTTATTCACCTTTTGTCTTATCTTATGAAAATGCCAAGCATTTTTTTGAGCCGGCAGAGTTAACTAAAAAGCGGCGAAAAAAATCGCTGGTAGATGACTTCATTTACCTGCCCAAACAAACACGAAAATTTGCCAAGCTACTCAGAAGCGAGCAGGAGAAACGCCGGTTTTTACTGACTGGTGCTTGTTGAACTTCAAAGTCAGTTATAAATGTGAACAGATCCTAATGATAGTTTCCCGTGGATTTTTTATCTTTTAATTCACCACGATTGGAGCGCAGGATTTTTTGAAACTGTTCCGGATCGTTTTTGAGAATATCGACATATTCGTTTACTAATTCATGCCAGTCGGCACCACCGTAAATAGAAAACTTCTCCAGTGACACCATTAATAATTTAGCAGCGACTCTGAGTTCTTTGTTATCCGCTTCACCATACCAGTCGGTTAGCTCACTATAGAGTGCTTCGATTTTTTCTAACGGCGTAAACTCCACCACCATATCCTGATTTTCTTTTTTGCTCATAGTGATTCTCAAATACTGTAAACGGTGTTTTGTCTGATAGAGGCTCAGCCAGCTCAGATAGTTAATTCATTGGCTAATGATATATCTTGGGCCATGCCATTACGTAAAACCAATAATCGACTTTTGTTCGTAGTCTTAAAATGCACAATTATTCGCTTTGATTCTATTGTAGGTAATGTGGTCCGCTCTGCCAGTATATGATCCGCTAAAAGCCGGTTTGAATAAATCCCCAAAGGTAAAACGCCGGCATTAAGCCGGCGTTTTAGTGGAACAATGTCACTGCTCGATTTATTTATCAGATGTAAATTCCGGATAAGCAGACATACCGCATTCGCTGATATCCATACCTTCCATTTCTTCTTCTTCATCAACACGTAGTTTGGCGAATTTATTAATAATCGACAGTACGATAAATGAAGCGATAAACATCCACGCAAAGGTGACTACTGTACCGATCAGCTGACCGGCAAAGGTAGCATCCGGGTTACTGAACATGACCGCGAAGATACCCCAGATACCGGCAGTACCATGGACCGAGATTGCCCCAACTGGATCATCAAGCTGCATTTTATCCAGAAAGATGACAGAGAACACCAGCACAATACCACCAACTGCACCAATGATCAGTGCCAGCCCAGGACTTGGCATTAAGGGTTCAGCAGTAATTGCCACCAGACCAGCCAACGCACCACTGATTGTCATAGTTAAGTCCGTTTTACCGAACAGGAATCTGGCCAGCAATGATGCCGCGACCATACCCGCAGCGGCGGCCATATTGGTGTTTACAAAGATCTTCGCTACGGCATTGGCTTCTTCAATATTGGCAATTTTTAACTCAGAACCGCCATTGAAACCGAACCAGCCAAACCACAGAATAAACATCCCTAATGTTGCCATCGGTAAATTCGCACCAGGAATCGCGTAAACCTCACCATTTTTACCGTATTTGCCCTTACGTGGCCCGATAATAATGACCGCGGCCAACGCGGCGGCGGCACCAGCCATATGCACGACGACTGAACCGGCAAAATCCTGGAAGCCCAGTTGATCGAGGAAACCACCACCCCATTTCCAATAACCTTCTACCGGATAGATAAAACCGACCATAAACACAGCAAAGATCAGGAAAGGCCACAAACGCATACGTTCAGCTACCGCACCAGAAACAATCGACATGGTTGCTGCAGCAAATACCGCCTGGAAGATAAAATCAGCCATCGCTGAGTAATATGGCGCACCTTCGCCACCGGCTAATACCGATTCAGGACTATTATCTTCACCGAGGAAGAAGTCCAGACCAGGAATCCACGAGTTTACTGGATCGGCCGGGTACATGATGTTGTAGCCGATAACAAAGTACACCAGACAGGCAATACCATATAAAAGAACATTTTTATTGAGAATTTCGACAGTATTCTTACTACGTACCAATCCCGATTCCAACATGGCAAACCCAGCTGCCATCAACATCACCAGCGCTGTACACATCAGGAAATAAAATGTGTCGAGCGCATAACTTACTTCAATTACAAGCGTATCCATTTTACTCTCCTAAATAGCTGCTTCACCGGTTTCACCCGTTCTGATACGAACAGCCGACTCCAGTGTTGAAACGAAAATTTTGCCATCACCGATTCTTCCGGATTTGGCGCTGGTAGAAATGGCTTCAATGGCTTTTGCCACATCATCATCACCCACCACTAATTCAAGTTTGATTTTTGGCTGAAAATTAATCGTATATTCTGCCCCCCGATACATCTCGTTATGGCCTTTTTGCCGGCCATAACCTTTAACCTCTGTCACGGTGAGGCCGGATATACCAATTTCCTGAATCCCGGCCCGCACCAGTTCGAGAGCATGTGGGCGAATGATCGCCGTTATCATCTTCATTTCTCGCTCCTGTTGATTAAAATTAAATTTAATTTACCCTGGCGAAACAATGAAAAATCCATGCCACGTATTTTTCCTATAATAGTCAGTGAGTTAAGAATAAATGTTAGATAGATGAAGAACAAACGCATCATTTTGGTGCAGCAGAAAAGTTAAAAATGCACTGGCAATGTGCACCTTTAAGTAAAGGAATTTTTATTCAGGATTCAAAGCAGGTTCTGTTATTAGGGCGTGTTGATCTTTCATCTCCGCCTCTGTTGTGAGCTGAAAAAGCGTCAATCAAGGCACGAGGAGCGCCTTTTGTGAGATACATCCATGTATCTCACCCCGTTGGGGCTTACGCTCAAAAACGTTTATCTCCATGGATGGAGTGTATGCAAAAGCAATGTCTGGAACATTGCTTGTCCCGGCGTTTTTGTAGTTGTTCTAAATAAGTGACGAGCAAAGCTTCCGCATCCTGCTCACGCCCCTGACCTACATCCATGTAGGCCACGCAGACCGGCGCGCGCCTCCCTGACGCGCCGGCATATGATGGGCAAGGATGCCCGAATGCCGCGTTAGCAGGGATAGCGATAGCGGCCTGTCCGTCCGTGGACATAAGTGGCGCTTTTTCAGTCACAACCCAAAGGGCTGGGACTATTTTTGCGGCCGCCTGCGTTGTATGAAATACATCCCTGTATTTCACCGCTACGCGGCCAGCTAAGCTGTTCAAATGAGTTCCAGACTCATTTGTCAATCACTTATGTAGGAAAGCTACACGGCGTGCTTTCCGCCTTGCCGGACACACAAATAGTCGCCAGCAGTGGTGGATATGAAAGATAAACACGCCCTAGCAGCGACTGAACGCCTGTTCCAGATCATTAATCAAATCTTTGATATCTTCCAGTCCGACTGACAACCTGATCAGGCTGCCGTCCACATCAGCCTGTTTAAGTGTTTCTTCTGATAAACCAAAATGAGAGGTGTAAATCGGCTGGGTAGCAAGACTTTCTACGCCCCCCAGGCTGGGCGCTATGGCAAATATATTCAGAAGATCAACAAAACGCTCGGCCATTGCGGCATCACCTTTAATGTAAAAGCTGACCATACCGCCAAAACCGGACATTTGCTGGTGAATAAAATCATGTTTTTGATGTCCCTTTAATCCGGGATAACAGGTTTTACGGACCTTTGGATGCGTGTCCAGATAGTCAGCAACACGCTGAGCATTAAAATTATGCCTTTCTACCCTGAGTGCCAATGTGAGGAGGCTGCGGGATAGTTTGTGTGCAACTTCCGTCGAGATCGTCTGACCGAGATTTTTACGCCAATCGTTGATCGCCTCGAGTTGCACAACAGGCCCGGATAAGACTCCGGCAGTCAAGTCACTGTGCCCCCCCAGATACTTTGTTGCACTTTGCACAGTAAAATCTGCCCCAAGCGCAATCGGGCACTGATTAACAGGCGTTGCAAACGTATTGTCTACCGCTAACAACGCATCGTATTCATGTACCAGTTGTGCCAACCGATGGATGTCTTGTAACTGTAATGTGGGATTACTCGGCGTTTCGATAAACACCAAGGCCGGTTTGTCAGCTTTCAGTGAAGTTTCTACTGCTTTCAGATCTGTTTTCTGCAATGAAAATGTATTGATACCCAGTGCTGGCAGTTGTTTGCTTAAAAGCTGCTGGGTGCCGCCATATACATCCCCAACACAAAGAATACCCTGAGTAGAAAAATGCATAAACAGGGCGGAAATTGCTGCCATTCCGGAAGAAAATGCCAAGCTGGCTTCAGCTTTATCTAATTGAGTCAGTTTAGCTTCCAGGGCCGTGATAGTGGGATTCATCCCATAGCGACTATAAAAAGCGCCCGGTGTCTTACCCTCCATCACATCTCGCATGGCCTGCGTGCTCTCAAAAGCAAACAGGCTGGTGTCATATAGCGGGGGTTGAGGTGAACCTTGATCATTTTGATATGAATCACTGTGTATGCACTGAGTCATTGTCAGCTTTGATTTCATGCCGATATCTCCTTGGTAAACACAAGTTTTTTGCCAAAAATCTGATAGTTAGCATCCAGTATCAATGAATTATATGTACTGAACAAAAAAATCCGGCCGAAGCCGGATTTTTTAGAAGTGCAATAAGGCGAACTAACCCTATTTCACATCAAACTCAGGATTTGTTGTCAGTAACTGGATCAACATCCGGCTCAATGTCCCAATAAACTTTATCAAGACCTTCCGCCTGTGCATCATCTGATACATCCAAACCAGTGGTATGCTTCAGAACAAAGGACAATACCAAGGCGGTAATAATACCGAAGCCCAGACTGACCACGATGCCTACCAACTGCATTACCACGCCAATCTCACCATGTTGGAACGCATACGCACCTTCTTCAATACCGAGATAACCACCACGTGGTACACCGATATGCAATAACCCTGTCATGATAAGACCATAGGAACCTACACCGGCAAATAATGGCAATAATTTATGTTCATCAATTTGTTTTCTTTGCAAAAACTCATAAATGACATAAGCAACAATTGGCGCACCCAGTGCGACCAAAAACATTTGCCAAGGAACATACACGTCAAAACCTGATGCACCGGCGACATAACCGGCCAATGGTCCCAGCAGTAAATAGCTGAACTTACGAGTTGAATAAGCCAGAACAGCACCCATTAAAGCACCACCAGCCCAAGCCGCACCATAGTTGTTAAAAGCAATACCCACGCTGGTATCAGCCATGGTCACACTCACTGCCAATGCACCTGGGTCAAAGAAGAACAGACATGACAGAATAATCATCGGCAGGCCGGCGAAAATTGTCATTATGCCCACTGTCAGCAGACCAAGATTTGGCGGGCGGTATTCAGAGACCTTAGGATGAGCCGAGAACATGCCTGGACGAGGTCTTAGTGTACGTGAAAACACCATTGCCATACCGGCAGGGAATAGATAAACGAAACCTACACCAAAGAAGTCATGGAAGCCCAAATTAGTCAGTGGACCGACCGAACCCCAAGTAATCCAGCTCAAAATAGATGAAACAATGGTGGCGACAAAAGCAGTGATGTAATAAGCCGATGCTTTCATCCGTTCCGATACTGCAAAGTGCAGCAGAACATTGACGATACCAGCAAAACAAGCAAGGAAGAAAATAAAGATCTGGAAGTTATTCAACCCCGGAAAAACTGCCGGATCCACATTTTGCGCCATTGAATTTGAAAGTCCACCGCCGGCCCACCAGTCTTTAATGGTATCTACCAGGGTATAATCTACCATTATGTAATATTGTGACGCCCAAAAAGCAAAACCAATCAGAAAGTAAGCCGTAAAACCGATAAAAAAACCAACCATCTTTTCTATCGTGGCATTAAAGATATTACGTCTTCGGACTCCCCCCACATCAATCAGCATTAAACCAATCACAACAAAAATAGCCCCGACGGTACCCGAGGCATACACCAGATTTTGCACAAGCATTCCCAGACTAACCTGCTCGGCAAACAAATTTGCGACTTCTGTTTCCATAAAAGTATCCCTTATTATATTTTTAGCTGCGGATGGGAATTCAACCGCAGGGGATCGAATCTATTCCCCGGTCAAAGGTGTGTCTATTAGTCAGACTAATTACTACTTAGGGGGTAATAGCCGTTGATATGGCTTACTTTTTAGCGATTTGGCATTATTTGGGGTGAAGAAATGGCTTTATTTTTTTATAAGAAAAACTAAATTGTTTTCGCAATAAAAATCCAGAAAACGTATTTTGACAATCTGCGGATCTTCTATACCTGATTTTAAACAGGTATCTTTACTAAAAACATGCCAAGTTACTGTTTATAAAAGGCTATACAAACTGAGTACTACTTCAGAAGGATTGTCCCTAATCCAGTGACGTTATTTAATCGGACCGTCACTAACGAAGGAGACATTTTATGAAAATTAAAAAACAGGCTGTTAAAGACCCACAACCAACAATGGGCCTTGATGGTATTAATGCCACATTAGGTGACAGCATCGTTTCAAACAGCCAGGACAAAACACTTTGTGCCGGTTTTTTTCACCTGAACAAAACGGATAAACCACTGGTATATACCTACGATTACGAAGAAATGAAGTATGTCGCAGAAGGTGAATTCTTTATTACGGATGAATCCGGTCAGAAAGTACATGCCACTGTCGGTGACGTGCTGTTTTTTGGCAACGGTGAAACCATTACCTTTGAAACTCCGACACGTGGTGTTGGTTTCTTTGTAGGTCAGCGTAAAGCACTGTAATTTGCTAGGGCGTGTTTATCTTTCATATCCACCACTGCTGGCGACTATTTTTGTGTCCGGCAAGGCGGAAAGCACGCAGTGTAGCCTTACTACATAAGTGATTGACAACGCAGGCGGGCACAAAAATAGTCCCAGCCCTTCAGGTTGTGACTGAAAAAGCGCCACTCTGCGTTGCTCGTCACTTATTTAGAACAACTAAAAGGCGCTCCTCGTGCCTTGATTGACGCTTTTTCAGCTCACAACAGAGGAGGAAATGAGAGATAAACACGCCCTAGGGTCTGTTGACCTTTGTAAATCCAGTAATTATTGCCGGCAATCCTGGTTGAGGATTGTCGGCATTAATTTATTCAGTAGTTACCTGCCATCCTGTTGATGCTTCCACACTACCGCCTCCAAACGTGAAGTAAGATTCAGTTTGCGCAGGATATTTTTGATATGCACTTTGACAGTGGTATCACGAATGTCCAATTTTCGGGCAATGGTTTTATTATTCATCCCCTCAGCCAGACATTCCAGAATTTCGTTTTCACGCACCGTTAGATTGACCTCATCCGCACTCACTTTATGCTGCGGGTCTATGAATGCTTTCTTTAATATTTCGGTCATGCTGTCCTGTAACACGGTGACGCCTACAGCGGCTTTAAGCAAATGATTCCTTAAATCCTCTGGTTCCATATCCTTAAGCAAATAACCATCAGCGCCTATTCGCAATGCCTCAAGCAGATTCTCTTCCGCATCTGAGACCGTCAGAACGACATAATGAGCATCCAAGTCTGTCTCTTTGAAACGTCGTAATGTTTCCAGCCCATCCATGCCTTTCATATTAAGGTCCAATAAAACCAGATCCGGTTTAACCTCAAGGGCCAGATCTATCCCTTCCTGACCTGAAGCTGCTTCACCCACAATTTCAAAACTCGGATCATCCGAAATGATCTGTCCAACACCCTTACGAAATAAAGGATGGTCATCAATCAGAAGTACTCTTATTTTCTCAGTCATGTTTTTCTCTCGCTATAATTATTGTACTGACTTTGGTGTGAACACCAATCGAACTCGAGTGCCTCCATGGCGTTTGGCCATCACTTCAAGATCCCCTCCCAGGCTATTGGCACGTTCCTTCATGATGATCTGACCATGATGATCATAGGTGTTGGTATTAGCCGTAAAACCTATACCGTCATCTTCTATGGTTAATACAACATTTCCATTTTTACGTAGCTCCAGGAATATCGCTACATTCTTTGCTTTAGAGTGCCGCACGATATTGGATAGTGCCTCCCGGAGCACGTGTAACATATGAAATTCTTCATTGACCGTCAGACGGCAGTTAACAAGTCGATAATCAAGATTGATGTTGATACTGGAACGCTGTGAAAACTCATCAATCGTGGTTTGAATAGCATACCCCAAACCCCGCAAGTCCATATGCACCCGGAAGGTGGTAAGCAGTTCACGTAGCTCGCGATAAGCCGAATCAAGACCTTGCCGAAGCTCACCTATCATCTCCGCACTTTTTATCTTGTTATCGCCAGCCGACTGAAGCCGAGCCAGTTGGATCTTCATAAAGGATAAGGATTGTGCCAGGGAGTCATGCAGTTCTCGGGCAATGGCGGCACGTTCCTCCAAGACAGCCAGTCGACGTCCCTCTTCATCATGACTGTGAAATTTGGTGGCCATCGTCAGTAGTTTTGCAGTAATTTCCAGTACCTGGATTTCGGTATTTTCCAGAAATCTGTCTTTTTCTGTCTCAATCAACAAAATCCCAAGTGCTGACGCGGGCCCATTGAATGTCACTCCCACACAGCGAATTTCTTCACCTTCCGAATTCTGTTCCATATAACTGGACATGTTGTTACGGTGCAATTCATCGAATCTTTGATTATCCAGTTTTGGCGGCGGATGATGCGAAAAAATGATTTGTTCACTGGAAATAACCGCGGCGTCATCGGTGTAAATAATCGCAACATTAGAAAAATTCATCGCTCGTTCAAGTGAATAAATCACTTTGAGCAACGTTTTTTCACTTAGAATTTCATGACTGGTCGTCTCAATGAAATTAAGAATAAACTCATGAGAACGCAATAAAATAAGCAGTTTTTCATTGGTACGTTCGGCCCATGCAACCTGTGAGGCATAGCCTTCTATTTTGGCTGTCATTTCAAAAATACGTTGCTCAAGGCGAGTAAATTCATCAGCATTTGGTTCCTGCTTTTGAGCAGGGAACTTGAACATCAGGAAGGTCTGTAACCTATCCATGCGTTCAACCAGAAAATTTTTCGCTCCCAACATAATGGCAATGATGCAGCTATAGAGAAATAGCAGGCTGATGATATTAAGCAAAGCGATCACTGAAATTTTGATTTCACTATCCCGATGCAAAGCATCCGCCAGCTCTTTATAAGAATCCAAAACATTTTCAGCCAATCTGAGCTGAGTGGCCATACGAATGTTCAGTTCTGCTACGCCATCAAAGTTTTTCTGGGCTTGTTTAATATCCTCAAGCGCCACTTTTAATGCATCATTTTCCTGATTAAGCATCCAGGCAACAGATTCATCCTCAATATCCAGGTAATTTTTTTTCATTTGAGCCAATGTTTTCTGTGCATCAGACGGTCGCAGGCTATTCAAATAAAATAAATGTTTATCCCAATAAATCTTATGTACATTAACCTTTTCAATTGCACGTTGGCTTGAAATCATATAATCCAACAAAAATAAAGTTCCTGCCTGAATTAAAAGCACTGTCATTGCAATACATAAAAGCAACGTAATCAGCTTGGAAAAAACAGCTCTTTGGCGTATGCTTTTAAAAATATATTTCAGGTCAAATTTCTTCAAAACCGGGCTTCCCGATAAAGCTGTTCTCAAGGGTCAGAACAATGGGTCTCATTATATTTACCATGATCATGTTAAGCATGATCACAGCCATCGTATTTGGTACATGGTGGGACAGCACAGCCCCATTCAAAATACATTTTGCGGTGGCGGCAGCCATATTTGCAGCATTATTTTCTGCTGTACTTACCATTGCCTTTTATCCTCGTAGCCAACGGAAACTGATGCTGGCTGGCAATCAGCCATCAGACAAGAATCTCGGTTGGGCAAATGATGTTGCAAAACGGCTCTCAACACCCTCTGCCGTTATTGATGGTTTTAATATCATTTTTGCCAATAATGCCTTCCTACGTGAGCTGGGAATGAATGGTATGCGCGAACTGGTCACTAATATGCCACTGACCAATATGGTGCACCCCAGTAATCATGCTGCGTTGACTAATTTCATGCGACATATGAAAACCAACCATGAACCACATCAGACACTTACGCTACGTATGCTATATGTCGATGGCACGACCATACCCGTACATATATCACTGTCACCACTCAACTCCGAGGGTCAATCAAACCTTAATTTGCTCCAATTTTCTTCCATCACACAAGCGCAAAATGATTCAGAATTAAAATCAGAAAAATTCAATTTCCCAAGCCTCTTAAATAATATCAGACAAATCATTTTTATAAACAATGTCGATCAGGATATTATATATGCAAATACGGCCTGGGAAATACTGACTGACTTTAGTGTTTCAGAATCAATAAACAAACCTTTTTTAAGTTTTATACACCCTGAAGATATTTTACTTGTTGAATCAAGAATGAATTCACTTATTCAGGGAAAACGTCAATATTTTCAAATCGAATGTCGTGTCATTACTAAAAACGGTTCATATCGATGGATCGAAATCCGTGCTTCCCGCAGTTCCAATTTTAAAGGTGAACGTTCCAGTGTCATTGGCACGTTGACTGATATCACTCAGCTCAAGCAACTTGAAGCAGCGCAGAAACATAATCGTCACTCACCCGTAGATATGATTATGACCAATATTCCCAGCATGGTTTACCGTTGTAAAAATGATCGTGACTGGACCTTTGAATTTGTCAGCGATAGTTGCCTTGAAGTCACTGAATATCAGCCTTACGAGCTGATAAACTCAAACAATGTCACCTATATGCAGCTGATTCATTCCGAAGATCGACCTCGTTGTTGGGAACATGTACAGGAACAAATAGCCAAACAGCGAAAATTCCAGATGATCTATCGTATCTGTACTCGCACCAATAAAACCCGTTGGGTGATGGAACAAGGTGAAGGTATCTTTTCTGCCAGTGGTGAATTGCTAGCCCTGGAAGGTGTTGTTATCGATCTGAGTAACGATACTTCCTCTCAACTTGAGTTTGGACTACGTGAAATGCTTGAAAACAGACCCGATTTAATAAAATAACAGCCCCCCTTAATTAAGGGGAGCTGTGACTGTGATACATTTAGTAAGCTAAATCAGAAACTGCGTGAGATATATCCGATAAATTGGTCATCCCCACGATCGCCCCACCAATCTTCATCAGCGTTGGTATCGGTATAGTTCACACCTACAGTCCAACCTTCAGAACCAGCAATCGTTAGGTCTTTACTCAGACCAATCAGGTAGTCTGTGTAATCATATTCACTGTAATTTTCGACATCCAGACGACCAACGTGCGCTGATAAATTGAAGCCCATTGGCAAACCGTAAGCGAAATTCAATTCATAGTAACCTGTGCCTTTGGAATCACCATTTGCGTCAGCGCCCATAGTATTGTTATTGACACCGCCCCAATCTGTCAGCGTACGACTATATTTAGCAGTAAACCATTTCCAAGTCCCAGCCACATAGGCTTCTGTGGTATCAAAATCTTCATCACTACCACCGGCCAAGCCTGGTACTTTCTCACGATCAGGATAGTAGAACTGCAATATACCCACATCGACACTAAAGTCATCGGTAAACTGATGGTAATAACCACCATAAAAGTCTACTTCAAGACTGTTACCCACATTAAGATCTTCTTCCAGACTGGAAGCCCATACGCCCGCATACCAGCCACTGGTATGAGCATAGTCAAAGCCACCCTGCAGAGCCACGTCTTCATCACTAAAATCAATACCACGGAAATTGTATTGACTGAACAGACCGACATTGGCACTGACACTATGTGGCGAGGTTGTTTCGGCAAATACTGATGCGCTCGTCATTAAGCTCATCCCGGCCAACCCGGATACCACCATATTTCTCATTTTCATTTTTGTTTCCTTCTGGGTTTTTAAAGGTAATGCGAACCGCTGGCCGGCATTAGCCAGCGGCCAGTGCTATGGACGAAAGCCCATATTCTTTGAAAGGAAATTTATTCCGGCTGGGTACCCAATCCCAGTTCGGCTCCGTCTTCTAATGGTTCCAAATAATCGATAACGGTTTGTCGATAAAGATCCAGGCCCTTATATTCCGAGAGATCAGGATGCAGATTAGTCAGCACCCGACGTAGCCGTTTTGCCCATTTTGGATAAGTGATCAATTCATCGAGGCTGATAAGATAACCACGCACACTGAAGGCAATCGCATTACTACGTGGCAGACGGAATAGCGCCTGCAATTCAACACGAAGGTGCACTTTCTCTCCGACATTTTCCGGAGTAACAGAAGCGTTATCCGGTCCCCATAATGGAAACTCTTCAGGAGAAGTATCAAGACGCGGATTCACCGTCATGGTCCAGTTAAGTCGGCGCACCGGACTGCCATATTGCAGATGCAGCAAATATTTCAGTGCCCGGTCAAAAATGCCGATTTCATTCGCTTGTGGAACCGGGCCATGCCACTCTTTGAAAGACATTCCGGCATCAAAAGCGATTGACCAGTCGGCCTGACTGGTGACCATACCCATATCAGCAAACAAGTCGTCGTCGCGATGATCCATGATGATCCAGTCACCCTGCACCTGACGGCTGATGTATTCAAATGGCTCCATTGGCAATGTACTGGTATCACCAAAAGTAAAGGTCTGATCAATTTCCAGTGGTTTGTTAATCCAATGCCATTGATTGCCATTTTTGGTCAGTTCAAACCATTGGGGATAATCTGTCGACAATGAATCCATGATCAGTTCGACCATGTCCCATTGAGCGTCCATCATGTGTGGCAATGCAATATAACGCGTAGGATCGCGTTCAAGAGTCAGACGTCGATCCTCACATTCGGCGATGTAATGCTCATCAATATCGATGGCATATTCAAAAACCGATCCCGGGTTGGTTGATACATGCTGCTCGATATTGACGCTGTACATGTATTCATCTTCGGCAAACGGAAATGGAAAACGCCGTATTGCCTCAGGTGAATTACGGAAAGTGTAATCGTCACGGAAAGTTTCTTTTTTAAAGGCTGGAGTATTCATAAGACGTCCTCAGATATTGAGTAATAATTTCTGACAGCGGGCCCTGGAGACGCAGGGCATGATTTTGTTGCCAGACGCTTTCTCGGCATCAGACAGATAATGATCGTTATGCATCAGTGCACCATCGCACTCCAGAACTTCCACTTCACAGCGCCCACATGCACCGCCACGGCAGAGAAAATCAGGTTCCAGACCAGCCTCTTCCATTGCTTCGAGCATGCTCATATCACCAGGGACTTCAATTTCCATATTGGACTTGACGAGTTGCACTCGAAACGAATCACCGATAGGTGGTGCCAGGAACTGCTCGCTATGAACATGTGTTTTTGGCCAGCCTAAATCTTTGGCTGTCAGTAATAATGCATTGACCATCGGCTCTGGACCACACACATAAATATGGGTACCAAGAGGTTGGTTGGATAGAAGGTCATGGAAATTAATTCGCTGTCCTTCACTTTCAATATGCAGATACAATCGATCACCACACATTTGTTGTAGTTGTTCTACAAAAGCACCATGCTCAGCTGAACGGAAGGCGTAATGCATTTCATAGTCATCACCGAGTCGGTTTAAATCAGCGATTTGCGACATAAAGGGCGTAATACCGATACCGCCGGCAACCAGAATGTGTTTTTTTCCTAACTTGGAAAGACTGAACAGATTGACGGGATAGGTTATCTGCAACTTGGATCCTACTTCAACGCCGTCATGCATGAATACCGAACCACCACGCGAATTTTCCTGTCGACGCACTGAAATATGATAACTATCAGTATTTTCCGGAGATCCCATCAGTGAATAAGGATTACGATGGATTCGACCATTGATGTTCATCGACACTACTACATGACTGCCACCGGAAAACCTCGGTAACGGCTGGCCATTTTCTTGAACCAGCGTGAAATGTTTCACCATATCGGTGACCTGTTCGACATCGGCCACTTTTACGTTCAGGATACTCATGGATAAACCTCTTCAATCTGTGGAATGTTGCCAGGCTCCTCTGCATCCACCATCACCCCCATGTACGCACCAAGACGCCGGGAAAAATGGTCACGGACAAACAGATGTCGACCACAATTGCTACATGGGAAGACATTGTGATGAACATCACGGGTAATGGTTTTGCAATGAACGCAATACACCGGCCTTGCCAATGTGCCGCACAACTCTTTCTGCACATCAACATCCTGAACACCAGCAGCACGGGTTTTCTGCAAAACTTGCCACATAAAAGCTTCGCTGCCTGCCACATAAAAGTGGGTTCCCATCGTGCAGTCTTTTAGTCGTTGTTCCAGATTTGCCAGCAAGCTTTCTTCTGAATCACAAATATCAAGCTCCTCCAGTACGATTTGCTGCAGGATGTCTGAATAATTTTTTTTGGCCGTTGGTAAATCTGCATAAAGCACCTGAATAGGCTCTTTGGGGTACATCTGCTGAAATAATTTAAGAACAGCAATACCACCCTCGCCCCCGGCTAACACCAGATGTGCAACCGCAGGGGTTTGCCATACCAGTGAGTCGTACAGTGGTTTGCTTCTTATCCAGTAACCTCTTTGCATAATGATTTCCTCATTAAATCTGGCTAAGCGCGACCAGATTCCTGGCTGGCGCTGTGCAGACTATTTACTTTTGTTGTTCCGGATGAGTACGCAGGCGCATCGGATCATAGAAAGGCATTTTGGCAACATAGGCTTTGACCGGTTGTTTGCCTTCCACCATCACTTGAGTCCCTATCGCGAGATGATCAGGATGCAAATGCACCAGCGCCAGAGATTGCATCAGGTAATTGCTGTAACTGGAACTGGTCACCACCCCAATATCTTTACCGTCATGGGTAATACGAGAACCAGGCTCAACAGCCTCGGCGGTCATACAGGTAATACCGGCCTGCTTGAAGCGTTCTTTGCCTTTAGAGGCCAATACAGCTGCTTTGCCGATATAATCGCCAGGTTTATCCAGATCGACACCCCAGCCCATATTGACTTCCCAGGGGGTGGTATCGCCCTCAGGCATCTCATAGGGGAAAAAAAGCAGACCTGCTTCTACACGGGTAAGATCAAGCGAATCCCAGGAGGCGGCAATCACACCAAATGGTTTGCCTTTTTCCAGAATCATGTCCCAGATATGAATGGCATCATCGGCACTGCAGTAGACTTCATAACCACGCTCGCCAGAATAGCCGCCACGGGCAATTTTGATAGCACAGCCAAACAGTTTCGCGTCAACATGACGGAAATAAGGCAGCGTTTCCAAATCAAAGTCCAGATGAGGATTCAGCACTTCCAAGGATTTTGGTCCCTGCAATGACAGGATATGTACATCCAAGTCCGCTGCGATCTGAACATTTTTACCCTGAGAGAGCTTCTCCAACTGCTGTGGGGTGGCACCGCTGCCATGTGACAGGCGGAATTGATTCGGCGCATCGCAAATTACCATAATGTCATCACATAACGCGCCAGTCTCATCCACTTCAGCTGCCAGCCTTGAGGTACCTGGTTCCATTTTGGTGACATCAATAGTGACCAGTTGGTCCACTACTGCCGTTGCATCAGGACCGCTCACATTCAGAATATTCAAAGCAGATACGTCATACAGACCTGCCCGAGTACGAACAGCAATCACCTCTTCATCAGCATCCGATTTATAGCTCCACGGAATCGGCATATTGTTCCAGGTGTCCCCATTCAATAACGAACCGAGTTCCTTATGACGTACATTCAGGATTGAATTTCTAAGCATTGCGATCTCCACAGTCATTAAAATTTATGGCATAGACAAACCATAGCCCAGCAAGCAATGCTCGAAAATTCCCAAGATGGCGTACTCCCAATGGAGTAAATAGCCATACTCGAATTTGAACTCGTTGAGATCTTCTACAAGATCAAGAATATTTATTAAGCCGATATAGATTTTGGGAGTTGCTGTAATCGTTGCAGGGTTTGAATCATTTCCAGCACAACCTGGGCTGACTCTTTGCCTTTGACACGAGCTCGGGTACTCGCCTGTTCTTCGTTTTCGGTCGTCAGAATGGCATTGGCAATAGGGACACGGTAATGCTGCTGTATTTCCGTAATGGCCCGAGCTGATTCATTGCAAACCACCTCAAAATGGTAGGTTTCACCGCGAATCACACAGCCTAACGCTATCAGACCATCAAATTTTCCGCTCTCCGACAGTTCTGATAAAACCAATGATATTTCTAGTGCACCTGGTACGGTAAACAGCACAATATCGTTGCTGGCTACCGCCGCTCGATTAAGTTCATCGATACAGCCGCTGACCAAGGCGCTGCCAATGGCCGGATTAAAGCGGGACTGAACGATACCGATCCGTAGACCTTTGCCATTCAAACCAGCTTTCGTTGCTGACACTTTTAGATCATCTGTCATACCGATTTTCCTTCATATAGGTCGCGAAACCAACGGGGATGTCTGCCAAGGCAGACACTGCCAGTAACCCCGCCAGCCCACGAATTTAGGAGGGTCAATTGTTATTCCATCACTAATTGTTGAATGTTCTGAGAGAACAACAATCCCTATAAATCCAGCCTATTCAAAATGGCTGCGCAACTCTTCTTCGATTTCGAAAATATCGCCGACAATGCCGTATTTGGCGATAGTAAAAATCGAAGCGCCTGGATCACTGTTTACAGCAACAATAGTCGGCACATGTTTCATGCCCGCCATATGCTGAATCGAACCGGAAATGCCCATCGCTACATATAGTTTGCAGGATCCAACCACCTTGCCTGACTGACCGACCTGACGGGATTTTGGTAACCAACCGGAATCGGCAATAGGTCTTGAGCAACACAAAGTGGCATCTGCCATCTCAGCCAGCTCACGGAACTGTTCAACATTGGCTTCTTCGGCAATACCCCGGCCTATCGACATAATGAAATCGACCGTGGTGATATCAATATCATCTGCCCCACCAGCCTCAACAAATTCCAGGTTAGTACTGCGTGATTCGATATTGGTCATATCTTCTGACGATACCGATGGAGAAGCTTTTTCCTCAGTCGGTTTGAAAACGCTTGGACGAATGGTCAACAACACACATTGTTTGCCTGGAAAATCCAGCTCTACATTGACCTTCTGGTCATAGCCGGATCGTGTCGCCACCAGTTCATCGCCATCATATTGCAGTCCATATACATCGGTAGCAAAGCCATAATTACCCTTGCGTGCCAGAGTGGCTGCGTAGCCTAGAGAATCGACACTATGGGGGAGCAGAACCACTTCGGGATCCAGCTTTTCCATCAGCGAAGTGATTGCAGCTTCAAAGATATCCGGATCAAACTCGACAGTGGCCGTTTTTACCGTGATGATTTCATCTACACCGGCCACTGACAGATCGGCAACATAATTTTCAGCCTGTTCGCCAATCACAGCTACCACAACCTTGTCATCAGCCTGTCTTAGTTCCTGTGCCGCAGCAATAACTTCCAGTGAGATAGGTCGCAGTTCGCCACGACGGTGTTCAGCAATTAATAAGAATGTTTTCATGGTTATTCCCCTTTGAACTCACGAATAATTTCAGCCAGTTTTGCTGCCTGTTCAGCAGGTGTACCTTCAATCATTGAGGCCATCCCTTTTTCAGGAATATACATGCGCCGTACACGTGATAAAGCAGCATCAACACCAACATCACTCTCACTCAAACCCAAATCACTCAGGCTGATTTCATCTACAGGTTTGGCAGCTGCCTGCTTGATTCCACGTAATGAGGCGTAACGCGGGGTATTGATACCAAGCTGGATAGTGAGCACTGATGGGCAGTCAATTTCCACTTCCTGTGAAAGTCCGCCTTCCAGTTCCCGGGTGATTTTGGCTTTATTACTGCCAGGCTGATATTCAAGTCCTGCAACCACTGCCGCATGAGGCCAATTAAGACTGGCTGCCAGTGAAATACCGGTTGAACCAGCTGCATCATCTGATGACTGCACACCAGCAAATACCATATCCGGTTTTTCTTTTTCGACGACTGCGGACAGGATGCGACCGATCGTGACAGAATCAGAACCTTCCATTGCATCATCCCAGACTCGAATAGCGCGATCAGCACCTTTAGCCAGGCATTTTCTCAGGACGTCATCGACCCTTTCCGGTCCGACCGATACCACCACCACTTCAACTTCGGTGTCAGATGATTCTTTGATAACCATCGCTTCTTCAAGTGAAAAATCATCCCACTCGTTGAGGTCGTAAAGCAGAAAATCCTCATCGACATCAAGTTGATCATCACGAATTTCGAAGTCTTCATCTAATGCAGCGACTTCTTTAACTGCAACCAGTATTTTCATCAGATTTATCTCCTAGTTGACTGTATAAAACAGCATTTCTAATGCAGCTAAGGCTGCAAATATTTTTGTGTAAACCATTTAAACACCATAAAACGGACGGATAGATCAGGATCGTCATGCAGGCTCCAGCGGTCGTGATCATTCAGTGAAGGGTTGGATACCAGCATTAACCGATGCAAGTAATACGGGTCTTCCAGCAGAGGCAGCAGAGTGTCTCGCTCGGCCTTTGGATTAATAATTACGCCACGACGTATATCAGTCTGTTGAGAACCCGACAGTCTTATCAAAATGGCTTGCGGGGTATTAGCGTTGCTGGCCACTCCGCTCAGCACGTCGACATCATCTTCAGCAGACAGCATGCCGAGCACATCTGCAGGGGTGTTCTTTTGATACGCCACACCGGCTCTGACCCAGACGCTGTTATCTACAGAAAGCCGTCTGAGAATATCGATGGATGTCAGTGGGTTTCGCGTTACTGCACGGCGAACTTCATCATTCTGGTCCTGGGCCAGTTTATTAAGCAGCATTTCATCTAATTGGGGATGACGGGCTACTCTCTGTCTAACCCAGTGATCATCATCATTAGCCAGCTGCTGCAAATTTTCATCTGTCAGGTCAGTTCGACTCGCCAAAGCCCGACGCACAATATTGGTACTGTTATGGATCATCTGGTTTGCGAGCTCTTTGCTCAGAGATGGATTACCTGCCAGAGTACGAAGCACGCTGACGTCATCATGTTGCGCCAGAATGGCTAATTTTTCCGGGGATAACCGGGGATTTGCCGCCAGATGTCTTAGAATGTTTATGTCTGTTTCATTAAATGCCAAATCCAGCAAAAACTGTGGACATCGGATATGAGTCACCACAGCGGATCGGATAAAACAGTTACCTCGCTGATAGAGCTTTTCCAGTAATTCAGGCGGTGTTTCAGCATGGACAGCCAGTTCGTTATCAAACATATCGGGATAACGTTGTTCAAGGCGATTCAATGTATTTGCATCGGTATTTGGATGCGCAGCAATGGATTTGAGAATTGGAATGTCATCCTCGCTCATAGCCAGACTGTTCAATAATGTCGATGAGCTGTGTGCATGCTGAGTCAGCAGGCTGATCAACTGCCGATCATGACCACCTTTTTTATAGATAGTGTTCAATGTGCCGGCACGACTGGCTGGATTTTTATCCAATCTTAACCGGATTGTTTCATCCTCGATTTCCGCCAGCATTTGCAGCACTGCTGCAGGTGTATGCTCCCAGCGAGCCAACAGCAGTGTGTTGCGACGCTCCTTACAAAGTATGTCGCTCAACTGCTGTTTTTGCTCACCCTCAGCCAGTTCATACACTGCTGCTGCACTATGCAGATCGCCACTGCTTATCGCACAGTTAATCAGTGCATCGGCAGTCTCCGGCAGGCAGATATCAGGCGGAAACAACATCGGCATCGATGACCTCAACTTCATCAAACTCGACACATTCATTGACCAGCTCAATTAACTCTTTCACGACGAATTTGCCTTCATATCCAGCGGTTTTGAGTGCATCTTCAAACATGGTCAGATCTTTCGGGCATGACACGATAAAGACATCAAGCTCTTCAATTTCTGCTGCCTCACGCATCCGGTTCTCAGACGGTTTTTCAATACCGACCGGATCCGGAATCCAGATACGACCACCACCGGCACCACAGCAGAAGGAGTTGTCACGATTACGATCCATTTCGATCAGTTCACATCCCAGCAACTTGATCAGTTCACGAGGTGCGTCATAGCCTTTGTTATAGCGTCCAAGATGACATGGGTCATGGAATGTCACGCGGTAATCGAGTTTTTTGTTGAGCTTGAGTTTGCCCTGTTCAAATAACTGCTTGAGCAAGGTGGTGTAATGCTGAATTTCAAATTCACCACCGAAATCCGGATATTCATTACGAATGGTGTTGAATGAGTGAGGGTCGGTGGTTACAATCGAATTGAAATCACATTTTTCCAGGGTGCTAATGTTGGCATTCGCCAGGAACTCGTAGAGCCCTTCCTCACCGACTCGACGCACATCATTACCGGCATTCATTTCAGCTTCGTAAAGCAAGCCGAAATCAACGCCTGCCTGTTTCATCAACTTGGCAAAAGAGCGGGTCACTACCTGGTTTCGGGGATCAAAAGAAGCGTAGTCGCCAACAAACCACATCACATCAACCGGTTCTTTACGTGCATCTTTAATGGTGAACGGTAATTCTTTGGTCCAACGTGGACGTTTACGTTTCGATTCATTCATCGAGTTGCCGTTTTTATGGATTGACTGCATGGTTTTCTGCAGAATCGGTTCCATATTGCCTTCATCTACCAGCTTGCGACGCATCTGCACAATGATCGGAACATGCTCGATCGCTACTGGACAAATCTCCACACAGGCCATACAAGTTCGACATGACCAAAGTGTTTCCATGAATACCTGACCGACATCCTTGCCATGAACATCCAGCTCGGCCTGTTCTGGCAGCTCCTTGGATTGCAATGATTTATTGGCAAATTCACGTAATGACAGGATCACATCACGCGGTGATAACGGTGCACCTACAGCAGTTGCCGGACAAGCTTCATGGCAACGGCCACACTTGGTACAGGAATCGAGATGCAGCAACTGTTTCCAGGTAAGGTCAGTAATGGTTTTGATACCAATATCTTCCTGATCTTCCGGCACACTCGGCAACCGCTTACCCGCCATCGGATCACGGAACATCAAAGACGCTGATGCGGTGAAGATATGTTTTACTTTGGTGTATGGAATCAGTGCGACAAAGGCCAAAGCCAACACACCATGGAACCACCACAGTCCAGTGCGGAAATTGCCTGCTGCTTCTGCCCCCATGCCCAGGCCAGCCATTACATGTGCCATCAGTGCCCCGATGGGTGACCACCAGCGATAATCCCAGACAGTCGCGGTATCACTTAACCAGACCAGACGTGCGGCTTCCAGTAAAAAGCCTGTGAAGCCAATCAGGATAAGCGCCCATAAAAAAGCCCAGTCTTCGCGGCGGTAACCACTGCGATCATAATCGGGGTCGCCGGGCTCACGATCCGGGCGAGCATAGTCAAGTTTGGGCAGCTTTAACCATTTTCTGCGGTACATCATATAAAGCAGTCCCCCAATCAGGCCGACACCAGCCAAATCCAGGACCAAGGAGAACCACAGATAAAAATCGCCATACCAGAACGTGATACCAAACAGGGGTTCCAGAATGTCGTATTCGAGGGTAATCGTGGCTGTGCCGATAAACAGCAGCACAAAGCCAAAAAATATCAGTGCATGGGCACGACCAGCTGACTTATCACGCCGTTTAAGGGTGCGATGCGTAGCCATGGTCTTGCACATGTCTTTAAAGCGTGCAAAAAACTCACCCCAAGAAGCATCAGGCTTGCCGCGACGATACTTGCGGATCTGCACATAAACACCGTAAAGAAATATACCGATAGCGGTATAGCCAATTACGTAGAAAAGATAAATTGACCAGTTTGAAAAGCCTTCAAACAGAATTCGAGTAATTTCATGTGCTTCATTCATGACACACCTACTTTCCTGGGAAATTCATAATGATTGAGCAAACGGTAGGTGTGCTGTCACAATTGACAGCACACAACCGGTTCCTGCTATTTAGATCTTGTACTCGATCTCATGGTTACCACCCGGCATATGCGGTGTGCCCCAGGCAATCGTTTCGCGTTTGTATGGCAGCGGGAATTGAGGATTTTCAGACTCAATCTCACGTGCCACACGATGACCGGTAAAGGTGGCATCGGCGATATAACGAGGCGCTTCAGCATCACCAATCAGGTACACGCCTTTGATATCGTTCTCAGCCCATTCACTTTCACGAGCCTTGAGTTCCTGATAAAGCTTGTTATCAGATTTACGACCTGTGACCAGTACCAGAGAATCAAACTCCAGCCAGCGATGCGTTTTGTTCTCGTCACGTGGCAACTTGCCAGGGCCACGGTAGCTGCGACGTGAGCCATCACCCCACATGTTGTAAATTTCCAGACGTCCGGTTTCAATGCGGCTGCAGAAATGATTGCCAATTTCTTCGATATTCAATTCATGCAAACGACGCATCATATTTGGATATTCCAGGGTGAATTCCATATATTTCGCCAGGTGGACACCCGTAACGATGGTGACTTCATGACCGTCATTAACCAGTTTTTCAGCCAGACTTGGCGCCATGAAATAACTGTCGGCATTGAGAATAACGACCCGCTTACCGATTTTCTTTTCACCTGACATAACTTGTTCAGGTGTTAATTGATCAGGTAATGACGCATCAGCCCCGGGAATGGCATCATGAGTCAGACAGTTATCCCCATTGGTATGCCATTTGGCACCGGTAGCGATAATGACTTTTTCTGCTCCATATTCCAGTACATCATCGGCAGTGAGCGCTTTTTGCCCCAGCGCCAACACACTGTTTTTGTTTTTCTTGACCAGTTTCTGCAACTGGGTTTCACGGTAATCACGGTGATATCCCCATTCACCCAGGCCTGGTAAAGATGCAATCTGGTTCAAATGGCCACCGACTTTTTCAGCGGTATCGTAAACGTGAACCACATAGCCTTGCTCCATCAGTACACGCGCAGCCTCAGCACCTGAAGGTCCTGCACCAACAACCAATACTGAATCAGAGGAAGTGGCTTTCTTGAATTTTTCCGGATGCCAACCGCGACGATACTCTTCACCCGCTGTCGCATTCTGCGTACAGATCATTGGCGGGCCACCAATTTCCCAACGGGAAATACAGACATTACAACCAATACATACTCGAATATCGTCGTAACGCCCTTCTTCGATTTTCTTCGGTAAGAACGGATCTGAAATAGATGGACGTGCCGCACCAATAATATCGGCATAGCCTTTGGTGACGATTTCAGTCATTTTTTCCGGATCGGTAAAACGGCCTACGCCGAGTACTGGTTTTTTGGAAACTTCTTTAACAAACTTGGTCCACGGAACCTGATGACCTTGCTGATAGAAGCGTGATGGACCGGCATCTTCACCCCACTCAGCGATATCACCGACATCCACATCCCATAAATCAACCAGAGGATCAGCCATCTGAATGAACTTCATACCATCTTCTTCAACTTCAATCTGGCCAGGTCCATAAAGGGTATCGACGGCAAATCGAGTCGCAATGGCACAATCACTGCCAACTGCATTACGTACTTTTTCTAATGTTTCAAGCCAAAAACGTGCCCGGTTTTCCAGTGAACCACCATATTGGTCAGTTCTTTTATTGTAATAAGGATTTAAAAATTGCAGTGGCAGGTATGAGTGCGCGCCGTAAACATAAATAATGTCAAAACCGGCATCACGTGAGCGATAAGCTGCATCAACGTAGTATTGCTGGACCCGTTGGATATCGCTCAGATCCATCTCTTTACAATAACTAAGAGTTTCAAATTCTGAAGCAATCTGACTTGGGCCCATCGGGGTTGCCCGACTTTCCAGACAAGGCGCATGAGCACCGCCGTACCAAAGTTCCACACCGGCTAACGCGCCAAATTTATGGACTTCATCGGTCATGGCTTTTAGATTACGTACGTCGCCTTCATCCCAGATACGGGCAGACAACCGCATGGTGTCGTCAGATTCAGGGTGGATCGAGCAATATTCAGTATTCATTGCAGCCCAGCCACCCTCAGCTTTCAATGAGCGATGAGCGGCCTGGAAGCCAGGTTTATCTGAACCGGCACCAATACAATGTGGTACCTGATAAAAACGATTTCGAAGGGTTTTGGGACCGATTTGAATCGGTTCAAATAATATATCGTGCTTAGGATCGCGTGCCATATTCTGTTCTCCATTATTGTGAGTTCGGGCAAGCTTATTTTCAGCCTTGCCAAAGACCACAACAATTCTCCTGATGTGTTACCACCTAGGAAGTACGTGAGGCTTGAGCGAAGTGGTTACTATGTCGGAGAGAGTATATGGGCTGTCAGATATGACTTAATGAGCACAAATTCCGCCATGCGTTGAAATTGATGCGAATACATGAATTTTGAAAGAAAAAATGCTGGGAGTTGGCACTACAGATCAGCCACCAGCAAACTGCTGTAAAAGACAATAAGAATGCCCGTCAGCACGACCAGATAAGGCAGAATACCGGCACGGCAAATAATATCGCCTCCATTTTCATCCAGTGACATGTCTTCACGCATGGCTTTGGGAAATACGCCTTTATCTACCAGGTAATGTCGCCAGATAAAAATCGGAATCACCAGCAATGCCAGCAGAATGCCACTCATCAATGTTCCCTTTCCCCAGACATTCGCCCCCATGCCCATCAGCACCATATTTACGTATGACAATAGCGTACCAATAGCAATCAGCACTGTTGGCGCACGGTATGGTCGTTCCCAATTTGGTCGATCCAGTCGATGAATCCAACCAGCATTGAGATTGAGAAAATTAAAAATGATATATCCCACATTGGAAGCAGCAAGCAGGAATACATAATCAGACATGCTAAGCAGCACCAGATTGACAATCAGGTTGGTCCACATTGCTGCAGTCGGCGCTCCCTGTTCATTTACCTTGGATAGATAACCGGGCAACATACCGTCAATAGATCCCTGATAAAGAGTGCGTGATGAACCGGCCATAGTGGTCATCACTGACAACAGCAACGCCAGCACCAGCATCACCACAAACACATTGGCAAACATACTATCCCCACCCAGAATACCGGCCAGCACATTCGCCACCCCCATACCACTGTAGATTTCTGCCGATAACATTCCATCATAAACTGCCGGCGCCACAACCTGACCGGCACTATTGAGCGTTTCCCGCTCTACAAGCTGTCCAAGTCCCAGGTGACCCTGAAATGCCAGTGGTACCAGTGAAAACACTGCAATACACAATAAACCTGAAAAGAAAATGGCCTTGAAAGTATCGCTTTTGGGATTTTTGAATTCCCGCGTGTAACAAACCGCCGTTTCAAATCCATAAGTTGACCAGGCTGCGATAAACAGCCCTCCGGCCATCAGTTTCCAGCCTTCAAGGTTCCATTCACCATCGATCACCTGACCGATTGAATCATAGGCCAGAGGTGTCAGAGGGGTAATATTGGATAATGGTAAATCCCCGGTAATCAGTGGCACCAGGCCGACCAATATTAATGGCAACAAACCGGTCAAACCAAAGATCATGGTGGCACGTGCCGATCGAAGTATGCCGCCATTCTGTATAGCAAACACCACCAGCATCAGGGCACTACCGATGATAAATGTCGCGTTGATTCGCAAACTCAAACCGTCTTTCAGGTAGGACAGATCGACCAGCGTGATTTGCCAACTATTGATGACGGCATCAGGGGCAAACAGGGCGGAGAGAATATACCCTGCTGCCAACCCCGATCCGATAGCGAGTACCGGCCCCCAGGCTATCCAGTTGCACCATACTGATATCGGCGCAACAATCTTGATATATCGAATCCAGGCTACCGCACCATAAACCGATGCTCCGCCTGTTTTATGTGGAAATAATCCGGCGATTTCAGCATAGGTAAACGCTTGCAGAAAACCAAAACTGATAGAAATGATCCAAATCAGCCAGGCTGGCTGGCCGACTGTTGCTGCTACCGCCCCCATGGAAAACAGCACAAGTGCCGGTACGCCACTTGCTACCCAGAAGGCTCCGGTCCAGTTAATTCTACGGTGCAAAGTTGATGGATCTGCCCGATTTTCGGCCAGCAAATCAACGGCTGCCACATTGGCAATTACTGAAGGCTCACTCACCCGTTTACCCCTGTAGTTACAGCTCTTTGGCCGTATTATTTAGTTGTTATTGCTTACATTATCACGCATTGAAGAGGGTCAAAATACAATTCACAAACAGCTCAAAGCTGGGTATCTGACAATATGATTCTTATAGACATGGTATGGCAACACACCTTTAGGCGTACTTCCAAGGTGGTAGATGAATAGCTGACGTGAGTTATAGAGACTTAATACGTTTTGACAAATATTCTTGCACACACTAAAGCCACAAGGCTTAGCCCAAATATAATTACAAAAGCCAGCACATCGGCGTAAGGATATCCCCAGAATTCAGTCATTGGTTGTTACTCCATCTAATAGACCGGTATCCAACATGCGTTGTCGACCAAAGTCAGACAAAGCAAACTCAAACAATAAACGATCCTTCGCAATCGCTTCACCATCATCAAGCCGATACCCGATACGGTTAATGAGTCCGGCTGAGGCCAGCTCATCCAAAGCAATACTAAAATGATTAATCCAGTAATGGCCCTGCAGCTCATATTCAACCATTGCCCGTTGAATCAGTTCAAAATCCCACAAACTCGGGGACTGATTTAACGTGATCAGCAAAAAACCCTTTTGTGGTGGTTTCATGATTTCACCTCACGAAGAGTAGAAATGTTCTCAGCCGGTTCACGATACATAACAAAGCTGCCGGTTACGGTCAGAATCAGGCCCAACACGAAATACCATTCGGGTAGTTCCAGCGTGAATGCCATAACAAACAAGACAGCAAACACCCCGTATAAATTACCGATAGCCTCACCCCGGCCCACACCAATCAGTGAAAAACTCTTATAAAATGAGGTATAACAATATGCATGAGCAATCGAAGCCAACACCATCCAGATCATCACCATAGGGCTGGTCAGCATATCTACCAGTAATGTAATAATGGGTAAATCTGTCAGCAGGTAGATCATTGGCAATACCAGAATGCCCCAAAACAGAATTTCAAAGCTGAAGCGACATTGAATACCAACATCAGGATCAGTAACGTCCATTGCACGCGACGCTACTGCCCCCTCAGCCCCCCAACCAATCGCTGACATGATGCCACCCACATACCCAAGCCAGGCATAGTTTTCGCTTATATCAATTTCCCCAAACAATCCTGGACCATAAATGACCATGCCGCCCATGATAATAATTGCCATGCCAAGTGCAGCACGGCCGGAGATTTTTTCGTGATACCAGAGTCGCGCAATTATTGCTCCGACAACGGGATAAAATAGCGAGGTAATCGCTGCAAACACAGGGCCGACATAGCCCATCGCCATATATGAACCGAAAATGGCCATCGGACCACCACACAAAGAAGCGAGTGCATACCATTTAGAGATTCGTCTGAAACGCACAATAGTGCGTCCATAATCACGTAACTTGCCCAGCATTCCGTTCCAGATAACTAGAAACAGTAATACTACAACAGCGTGGATCCAGGTCATCACAGCCGTGGCAGCCAGACGCATGCCATGATCTCCGCTATGAATACTGACAAAGGGTTCTTCATACCACATTGCTGTACCGGGTACATACCAGGCACCCCACAGCACAGCGGTCCATAAAGCCCAGGTAAAACCCCAACGCTGACTGCGTTGGAAATGATTGTGCAGTGCTTTATCCAACGATAATGACATTAAATTTCCCTACAACGCCTGTATCAGTTCTGCAAGAGCAGCATCCATCCCCTTTTCCGACTTTTCAGGTAATACATAGTCTTCCACTACCAGACCAAACCCCGTCATATTGTGGATTTTGCGTGGGCGTGTCATCAGACGCATACGTCTGATTCCGAGATCCAGCAGAATTTGAGCACCGATGCCATAATCCTTCAACTCAATACTGGCGACAGGCAAAGAATCCGGACTGCTGATTTGCCTGAGAATGTCCTGTTCGGACTCATCACGTCGTAACAACACAATCACACCGCCCCCCTCGCTGGCGATTTTCTGCATTGCAGCATGAATACTCCAGCTATGGGAGTGTTGCTTGGCATCAAGTAATTCAATGACTGATAACGGTTCATGAACTCTGACTAACGTGCTGGCAGATTTTGTTGGATCTCCATACAGCATGACCAGATGCGTTTTATCCGTTGTAATATCCCGGTAACCGATCAACTCAAAATCACCAAACACCGTATTGATCAGACGACTGCTTTTGCGTTCAATCAATGTTTCTGTCTGATGCCGATAGGCAATCAGATCAGCGATGGTGCCGATTTTCAGGCCATGCTCACGGGCAAATCCCTGCAGATCAGGCAATCTCGCCATGCTACCGTCTTCATTCATGATCTCGCAGATCACTGCGGCCGGGGTTCTATCAGCCATTGCTGCAATATCGCAACCGGCTTCAGTATGGCCTGCCCGTGCCAGCACACCGCCAGGTTGTGCCATTAACGGAAAAATATGCCCTGGCCGAACAATATCGGTTGGAGTGGCATTCACTGCCACTGCAGCCTGAACAGTTCGGGCACGGTCTGCAGCAGAAATACCAGTGGTCACTCCTTCTGCGGCTTCAATGGATACCGTAAAGTTGGTGCTTAACTGCGCTCGATTATGTTTGACCATCAAGGGCAGTTCCAACTGACGACAACGTGATTCGGTCAATGTCAGACAAATCAGTCCCCGGGCATAACGGGCCATGAAGTTGATATGTTCTGCTGTGACGGCATCGGCTGCTATCACGATATCCCCCTCATTTTCCCGATCCTCATCATCAATCAGAATAACCATTCTGCCCTGGCGTATTTCATCAATGATTTCTTCTACCGGAGAGATTACTGTCGATTCAGAAAGCGGAAAACTGAGTGGCTGTAATGGATAGTTCATAGCGATCCCCTGCTTTTCTGCAACATGGCATAAGCCGAGTGGTTATGTATCGACTCGAAGTTTTCACATTCAATGATGTAATCGACAATGGCTTCACAGCTATTTAACGAGGCAGCCACATCACGCACCAGATCTTCGACAAATTTTGGATTATCGTATGCATATTCGGTGACGAACTTTTCATCTGGGCGTTTGAGCAAGCCGTAAAGCTCACTGGAAGCCTGTTTTTCAATCTTCTCAATCAGAGATTTTAGACTGATAATCTGTCCCAATTCCGCAGTCACGGTAATCATTGAACGCTGATTGTGAGCACCATATTCGGAGATTTTTTTCGAGCAGGGACATAGACTGGTTACTGGAATCGCTACTTTGAGTTTAAGACTGAGCGTTTCCTGCATATTGGCAATCAGCGTGATATCGTAATCCATCATACTGCTGACGCCGGAAACCGGTGCCTGCTTACGAATAAAAAAAGGAAACTGCATTTCCAGGTGACCGCTGTCTGCTTCAAGCTGAGTCAGCATGGTTTCCATGAAATCGCCGATAGTATCCGATGACATCACCAGATCAGGCGTTTCCAGCAGCTCGATGAAGCGTGACATATGCGTGCCTTTCACATCATGGGGCAACTTCACATACATATTGAAGTCAGCTACCACACGAATAGGCGCTTCATCAGCATCACTCTGAAAAAATATGGGATAACGCAGAGATTTTATACCAACTCTATCGATGATTAGGCAGCGTTTATCTGGCGTATTCTGAACATCTTCCAGTTGAATATGCAGGGGTAGGTTCATCGATCTATCCTTCTGTTTTTAGATTGCTGGTTAATCACCTGCTGTATTCCTCAAAAAAAAGGTGGATCAGCCTTTGATAACAAAAAACTGCTAATTTCGTTATCTGGCCTGATCCACCCAACGCCTCAACGAGAGAACGGATCGAGGAAATTAAATGAAGCTGAATTTAAGCTGTAACTCAGCAACGATTACATTATTACGTCGAGCAAGGGCACTAACAATTCCAAAGAAGGATTACTCCCAAGTAGTTAGAAAATCACTGTAAATTTGTGATCAAAATTACACTTCATTAGAACTGCAAAGTTCCCATTTTTACTATATGACCCGACGATTTTATTAATCTCCCGCTGCAGCATTTACAACGATCTCTGGCTGCGAGCGTGCTTCATATTGCGTGTAAAGCCAGATAGGCAGGTACATTCCCAGAACAATAAAACCAACCCATGTAGAAAACCAACCCACTTCAAGACTGTTCAGATACACCACACCGATCAGGCAAAGCGGAATATTGAACAAACCGAATAGCAGAGCAACGTTCTTCCAACCTTTTGGCGCTTTGAATGGTCTGTCCAGATTGGCAAAGTTAGGATTATTTTTAGCTTTGACATAAGCAAACAGGCTGATGCCATTTGCACAGGTATAACCAATAGCTGAAGCAGCTAAAATGGCCGCCGGTGTACCCATCGAAATCAATATCAGGTTAAAAAGACCGATAACCACCATTGCCACAACGGGTGTTCCTCGTGAATTCAATTTGCCAAATACTCTCGGTAAATTTCCTTCACTCGCCATTGAGTGCATAGCTCTGGCAGAGCCAAGATAGGCTGTTTGAATAATCAGAATCATTGCAGCAATCAGCATAATAATGGCAATCATTGCACCCGCCTTACCAAAGGCAGCTTCAGCAACTGGAATCATTGGTGACAAGGGTTCAGCAAGAACACCATCAACGCCTAAAACGCCGATAACAGCCGCCTGGACCAGTACAAAGGAAAATAAGCAGATTGCCCCACAGACAAACAATGCCTTGGGAACGTCCGTGCCTGGTTTTTTATATTCAGGACCATAAATCGCTGCGGTTTCCCATGCACAAGCACTCCATTGGGCAATCGCAAACAAACCGAATAAAATCAATATATGGTGCATATCCCAGGACCAATCTGCAGGCAACCAGCTGTTTGTGATATTACTGATTTCCACTGCCCCGGTAGCAAAAGGGGTAACAGTCATTACCACCAGTGGTATCAACGAAATGGCTGCCAGGATGTAACCTAAAATCGCACTGTCTTTAAGACCAAAGCTGTTGATGATAAGCAGTACACTAAAAATCACACCTCCTGATATCAAAGAGAGCTGATATTCGGTAAACATCGTTCCCAGCACCGGAAATAGTCCATGCAGATAACTACCGACAAGTATGGCAAAAATCGCCAGTACTGGATTCCATGCAAACCAGTAACTCCAGGCACTGAAACCACCGATAAGCTTTCCTTTGTCATAGTTTCCATCGTAATTCTGGGTTTTGAATACATTTTGGGCAAAACCAGGTAAACCCGAGGCTTTAGGAAAGGTAGTGGCTAATTCAGCATAGGCAAGATTTTGCATAAAGCCCTGCAGTACCGATAAACCCCAGATAAGGATTGCTGCAGAGGCGACCCAGAGGGGAAAGTAACCCAATGAAGGTAAAATCAGTAACGGTACGCCGGACGCAATAGCCAGCCCCTGCTTCCAGTCTATGGAGCGTTCAAGGTCATTGGAATGCTCTCCCGTGACGGAGGCACTTGTAGTGCTCATGTTATTTTCTCTCATAAGAATCATCTCCAGCTTATTAAGCGTGTAATTTCTTGTAGTTATTATTTTGATAAGTAATTTAAAAAAAACATTTAACATGTTGAATACAGGTTCATTTCAAACCCGCTTTGAACTTAGCTTAATAATGATGGATTGATAATTCTCCTCAATAAGTACTCCTTTAGGTGTACCTGTCAGCCGATATGCAATGCAAACTATTGAGAAAAATGTCCAGCTATCTAGGGCCTGTTGATCTTTCATAGCCGCCTCTGTTGTGACTGAAAAAGCACCAATCAAGGCGCAAGGAGAGCAGTTTAGTCATTCTAAATAAACGACGAGCAACGAAGAGTGGTGCTTTTTCAGCCTCAACCCGTAGGGCTGGGGCTATTTTTCCGCCCTACGGCGTTGAAAATGACTTATGTAGAACAACTACATCGCATCATTTTCGCCTTGTAGGACGAAAAAATAGCCTCCATCAGTGGTGGCTCTGAAAGATCAACAGACCCTAGTCTATTTCTGCTTTGCCATAGTCCAGTGCAACCGCGCCCACATATACGCATCCATGATAGATATGGCATAAATAAAAACCCCACCGGCAAACTTGCCAACCAGCGAAATATCCGGCGCAGCCAGATTGAAAGTAATGACCCCCAGAACCATCATAAAAAACACCATCATCAGACCTCTTATAGGTGCATGATTCAGTACCTGACCTACCCCGGGCAATAAAATAGCGACGAGCAGTACGAGGTATGGATGAACGGGACGGAATGGTTTTCGCAAAGTCTCGCTCATGCGTTTTTGCCTCCAGTTAAATGCTGTTGTAAACGCTGTAGCTGACGCGTCAATGCTGCTATCTGATCAGAATCGATCGGTTCGTCATCAAATTGCACCGATCGCAAAAGTAAATAATTACCCCTGTCAGCCTGACGAATCAGATATGTCAGTCGAACTGCATCGGGGGTTATAAGAAGTTCTTTGACTTTTTGATCGGCAAATATCGTCCTGACATCAGCGTCAATTGCCTGTAGTTCTGGCGTCACCCCCCGGCTCATATAACGGGCATGTTCCGGCCAGCCAGACAATGGCTTAATCGGTTGAGACCATTGCCATGAGGGACTGTAAAACTCGGTATTCTGTGGTCGTACCAGAATATCGAGACTGCAGTTTATGGCAGGAGTGTTAGGCAGTTGAATATGCAACCACATCACCGGAATCTTACGGGCAGTCAGGTTATCCACCTCAACCCTTAAACTCAGCGGTGTCTGATTAAAAACACCTTTTAATGAGGCATAACCGGCAGTATTAAAGTGAGTTTCACTCACCGTCATGACCTTGGCGAAACCATTAAGCAAATTCGCACGCGATTGAATCACCTGTCGATGATGTTGTTTATATAACCACCACAGGGAAAAACTAAACACAATGACCAGCATAAAAACACCTAGATCAGACATAATATCCTCCCCACCCTAGGGCTTGTTGATTTTTCATATACACCTCTGTTGTGAGCTGAAAAAGCGTCAATCAAGGCACGAGGAGCGCCTTTTAGTTATTCTAAATAAGCGACGAGCAACGCAGAGTGGCGCTTTTTCAGTCATAACCCGAAGGGCTGGGACTATTTTTGCGACCACCTGCGTTGTCAATCACTTGTGTAGGCAGCTATACGGCGTGCTTTCCGCCTTGTTGGACACAAAAATAGCCGCCAGCAGTGGTGGATATGAAAGATCAACAAGCCCTAATACAAAAAATAATTGACTGAACATTGAGAAATCCTCTGCAAAACAGTAAAAAATCGTAAAAAAAGACCCCGCAGTCAGCTTTTCACTCACTGCGGGGTCAACGATTAACGCACCACCGTTACCGGGCAATGCGCCTTACTGATAACCTGCTCGGCAATAGAACCAAGCAGTACCTTAGAGACACCGGTGCGGCCCACAGACCCGGTTATCACATGGTCATAATGATTTACATCAGCAAAATGGATAATTGCTGCTGCCACATTATGTCCCTGTACCGTGGTGCAGGACACCGATCCGAGCCCCTTCTGTTGGGCCTTATCAAAAGCTTGCTGCAACTCCCTCTGTATCTGCTCATCAGCTGCTCTGAGCATAGTAGAGTCCCAGAAGTAGGTTTTAGTAACATCTTCTCCAGTCGGCCTGATCACATGAATAAATGTCAGTTCAGCCTTCGCCAGAAGTGCCATTTCAACGGCAAACTCAACGGCTTTTTCAGCACTGTGAGAACCATCTGTTGCACATAGTATTTTTTTCATTTCCGCCTCCTCCTTTAATAACCTTTCGGCCGTGGCCAAGGCATGGTGAACTGATCACCGCGTTTCACAAACTGATAACGACGTTTTACAAACCACACTGAAGCAACAATGTAGAACGCCATAATTGACAGCAATGAAGCGCCGTAACCGAGGAAAGTAGCAAAATAAACCACCGAACAAAGCGCTAGCAGTGTAAATGCCGGAATAGGATGAAACGGATGAATGTAGCCACGCTTAATCACATCCAAAGGCCACATTTTTCTGAATCGCATCATATTGAAGGACATAAAGGTATAGCCCAACAAACCTGACAGAATCGAGAATGTAATGACCTGATCCAACAGACCGGTGAATGCAAATGAAACAGCTATTGGGATCAGGAAGATGATGGCCCGGAATGGCGTTCGGTAATGAGGATGAATGGCTCCGAACCAGGTTGGCATATAACGGTCACGCCCCATTGAAAACCAGGCTCTTGCCGCATCATTGATACATCCGTTAGCAGAAGCAATCGCCGCAAACATGGTGCCGATAAACAACACTATCTGCAGCGATGGATTACCAATAATGGATGCCGCATCATACAAAGGAGTAGTTGCCTGTCCCAGATATTGCCATGGCATCAGACCCGTGGAAACATACCAGGTCAAAGTCGCAGCCACCAGCAGGGTTAGAATTCCACCAATAGTACCTAATGGAATAGCTCTTCCAGCACTACGTACCTCTTCTGCAGCCTGACAGGTTCCTTCAATCCCCAGGTAATACCACATGCCGAACTGCAATGCCGCAACCACCCCAATCCAGCCATAGGGTAACTCAGTTAATAAATCACTATGCTTGAGAATATTGCCAGGATTCAGTGGATCACTGCCAATAAACAAAGCAATAATGGCCAGAAAAGCAAACAGCGTAATGACAAAATTTACCGTCAGGGTCATAAACACCCCCCGGTAATTCAGCCAGGCCAGAAAAGCGATGGTCAACACCACAAACGGCTGGGGATTCAGATCGGCATAACCTGTGGCTGAAGCCACCGCAGCCATCAAATCTCCAACAATCAGTGCATCGGCAGCTTCCAGCATGGTATAAGCCATGACCAGATACAGACCCACATTAAAGGCCATAAGCGGCCCAATAATGTGTTTGGCCTGAGTATACTGCCCACCCGCTGCTGCCACAGTTGATGTCACTTCAGAGTCGATCATCGCCACGCAACTGTATAACAACCCAATTACCCAGCATGCAATCAAAGCACCATATGCACCACCTTTGGCAACTGAAAAGTTCCAGCCCATAAACTCACCGACCAGTACGATACCGACGCCAAGTGCCCAGACATGAAATGGATTCAACACTTTCAGCATTGAAATACGTTTTTGATCTCCACCAGTAGAAGTAGATTGGCTCATTTGTCTTCTCCCTCGTGTTTGATTTGCTCCAATAATTCATCAGAGCCTTCTCGAGAACTGACCAGTAGCTCCTCATCAAACTGACGAGAGACGCTCACGGCATCGACTACAATCCATAACAGCAGCCCGGCAGAAATGATCCAGGCGGCATAGCTCAATAAATCCCAATAAATCATCTCGCGTCCCCCTGTTCGTTATTTGCCTGGCTACCAGCAGTACCGAATTTTTCCGCAATCACCTCGCGGTATTGCCTGTCTGAAACTCGGAGAACAAAAAAGAAGTAACCGATAATGACTAACGCCGTGATAATCAGCATGACCGGGTCGATGGTGTAATCAAATCGGTCGTTAATGATCTCAGCAGCAGCTACCTCATCAAAGCCTAGCTTTTGCCACTGTTCCTGTTCCACGGGTGAGACATCAAGAGACTCCCAGGTGATTACCTGGGCAGACGTTGTTTCATCGGCTGATTTGGTATCAGACTCCAGAAACAAAGGGATATAAAGACTTACGTAAACTAAAAATAGAATAAATAAACTGTCAAATAGTTGACCGCGTTTATGCTGAGTTTTGGGGATATAGTTAGTCATAGCCTTTCCTCATTAGTAGACTCTTGCATTAATTTTTTCGCTTCTCGATTTTCATCAAGATGCTTAATGTCTAATTCGTAAATGAAATTCTTATCTTCAGCGTAGTGTTTGGTCATTGCTGCCACTGACGCCGTATTGAAAATCACTAACAATGCACTGGAAATTATCAACACCACTCGGATGAAGGGATCTTCCACAATGCTCAAGATACTAATGAGGACAAAGCCTATTGCCAGCCAGAGTAAAACGATATCTGACCAGGCCATAACACAGTCCCTTTTGTACATACTTTCTATACGTTTTTTTAAATTATTATTCATAGTTATGTCTCTCTCTGATTTAAAGATAGTTAATGACTACACTTTTGCCTCCTCTGTGAAATGAAAAAAAAAGGGCTGATGCCATCATGAATAAACTGACTTAAATTGACGGGGTAAGGATCTCTTTAAGTAGGTTTAATCAAAACAGCATCAGCCCTTGTCTCGATTACTCTTAGTAATGCGTTATCAGAACTGCTGTTGGCCTGGTATCCAGTTAGTACCAGCGAGTGGTACTCTGGCCATTGCAGCGGATTCCACTGTTAAGGCCACCAAATCTTCAGGTTCAAGGTTACGCATATCATTTTTGCCACAGGCACGTGCCAGTGTCTGTGCTTCCAGTGTCAGCACACGAAGATAATTGGCCAGACGACGTCCACCTTCAACTGGATCCAGCCGTTTGCTGAGCTCCGGATCCTGGGTTGAAATACCTGCCGGATCACGACCTTCATGATAATCATCATAAAAACCGGCAGCTGAACCAATCGCTTTGAACTCTTCATCATATTTAGGATCGTTACATCCCAATGCGATCAAGGCTGCTGTACCGATGGCAACTGCATCAGCACCCAATGCCATACATTTAGCTACGTCAGCGCCGTTACGAATACCACCGGAAACGATCAGCTGTACTTTACGATGCATGCCCATTTCCTGCAGCGCCTGAACGGCCTGTGGAATAGCGGCCATAGTTGGAATACCAACATGTTCGATAAAGACTTCCTGGGTTGCCGCCGTACCGCCCTGCATACCATCAACAACGATGACATCAGCACCGGCTTTAACCGCAAGCTTCACATCGTAGTAAGTACGTGTGGCACCGACTTTGATATAGATAGGCACCTGCCAGTCTGTAATTTCACGCAATTCAAGGATCTTGATTGCCAGATCATCCGGACCCGTCCAGTCTGGATGACGGCAGGCACTGCGTTGATCAACGCCCATCGGCAAGGTACGCATTTTGGCGACCCGCTCAGTAATTTTCTGGCCCAACAACATGCCACCACCACCTGGTTTAGCACCTTGTCCCAACACCACTTCGATAGCATCTGCCTTACGCAGATCATCCGGATTCATCCCATAACGCGATGGCAGGTATTGATAGACCAGTTTGGTTGATTGACCACGTTCTTCAGGCGTCATACCACCGTCACCGGTTGTGGTTGAAGTGCCTACTGCAGACGCACCACGGCCCAGAGCTTCTTTTGCGTTGGCCGATAAGGCACCGAAACTCATACCGGCTATGGTTACCGGTGTTTCGATAACGATCGGTTTTTTGGCAAAACGGGTGCCCAATGTCACCTGGGTATTACATTTTTCACGATAACCTTCCAGCGGATAACGAGACATACTCGCGCCCAGGAATAACAAGTCATCAAAATGTGGCAACTTACGCTTGGCACCCCAGCCACGGATATCATAGATACCAGTTTCCGCTGCCCGGCGGATTTCAGACATGGTCGACCGATCAAATGTCGCTGACTCACGGAGCTCGGTAATGTATTTCTTTTTTTCACTCATAATAGATTCCTCGTAAAATCAGCATTAATACGCAGAAGCGTTATCGACTTTGAAGTTGTATAGTTGACGTGCAGAACCATAACGTTTGAAAGCATGAGGATCCTCATCCACGCCAGCACGCTTGAGTAAATGACTTAGTTCCTGGATATGTTCATCACGCATTTCTTTGGCAATGCAATCCGCACCCAATGATTTCACTTCGCCTTTGACGTATATGTGAACTTCATACAGTGAATCACCCAACGCATCTCCGGCGTCACCGCAAACCACGAGGGTACCGGCCTGTCCCATAAAGCAGCTCATATGACCAACATTGCCTGTTACGACTATGTCCGAGCCTTTCATTGAAATGCCACAGCGTGAACCAGCGTCACCTTCTATAACCAACAGCCCACCGATAGAGGTAGCGCCTGCAGAAGATGAAGCATTACCTTTAACGCGGACACTGCCAGACATCATGTTCTCTGCTACGCCTTGACCCGCACTACCGTGAACCACGATATCGGCTTCTTTGTTCATGCCCCCACAGTAATAACCGGCATGTCCCTTGATATCGACTCTGAGTTTCTGATCAAGACCTACGGCCAGGTTGTGCTGTCCTTTTGGATTAAGCACTTCCCACTCTGTTTCAGTACATGCAGCAGCCTGGTCATGTAACGCCTGATTTAAATCACGCACTGTTTGTTTTGCTAAATCAATAGTTTTCATTGTGTTCCCCTTAAGCACTTCTGGTCAGTTACTGCCACGTTCCCAGGCATAGATAGTTGACGGTTCAGGTTCCCAAACCTTGGCATTTTCGATTCCTGGCAAAGTGGTTAATGCCTGATATTCAGAGGCCATCGCCACATAATCATCGGTTTCTGCAATAACAGCCGGTTTGCAGGCGATCGGATCACGAACTACTGCAAAACCATCTTTGGTGCCAATAGTAAAGGTGTAAAAACCATCTAACTCTTTTAAAGCGTGTTCCAGGGCTTGATGCAAAGAATCACCTTGCTGCAAGCGATAGGTCAGAAAACCCGCCGCTACTTCAGTGTCATTATCGGTATCAAAGTGAATACCATTACGTTTCAATTCCTGACGCATACGGTTGTGATTCGATAGAGAACCGTTATGTACCAGACACAGATCCATTCCGGTTGAGAATGGATGACTACCCGCCATAGTCACCGCAGATTCAGTCGCCATACGGGTATGGCCAATGATGTGAGTTCCCTGCATTTTGTCCAGGTTGAACATATTCACGATACGTTCTGGCAGGCCAACTTCCTTGAGGATCTCAATCGAAGTACCGGCACTCATGATCAACACATCAGGATGATTTTCATGCAAATAGTTTTCGACAAAGTCAGCATCCGTTTTAACTTTAAAAATGGCTACCTTGCTGTTTTTAAACCAATCGACCTTGGTAACCAGTGCTTCTTCAATATCTTTTGCCAATTTTTCCCAGTCATAATTTTCATCTTCATGACGCAGGGTAAATTTGATACCGCTATCGACGGCATCGCCATAGATGGCAAAGCCGGCACTATCAGGCCCACGTTCTGTCATCGCAATCATCATTGGGGAAAACAGTTCACCCAAACGACTTTGATACTTATCATTTTTTAAATAAAGACCAACAATTCCACACATTAGATTTCTCCTAAAAATTCCGACTAGTCGGCTGCTTAATAAAATTCAGCGTAACGATCAATTTCCCAGTCAGAGACGTGCCGCATGTATTCCACCCATTCCATGTGTTTCAGTTCCAAAAACTCATTTGCCAGACCATCGCCTAAAGCGCCTTTTACAACAGTGTCTTTTTCAAGTGCCAGCAATGCTTCATGCAGGTTCTGAGGTAAGATATTGATACCCTTTTCTCTCAACTCCATCGGGCTGAGGTCATAAAGGTTGGTGTTATGACCCTCGCCGGGATCGAGCTCTCTTTCAACACCATCAAGGCCTGCAGCGATAATCGCCGCAGTGGTCAGGTAAGGATTGCATGAACCATCCGGGAGTCGCATTTCAATACGTCCGTAAGGAATGCGAACCATAGTTGAGCGATTGTTATCGCCATAAGTGATGTACGCAGGTGCCCAGGTAGCTCCAGATAAAGAACGACCCACTACCAGACGTTTGTATGAGTTAACGGTAGGTGCTGCCAAAGCGCACAATGCCGGAGCATGTGCCAGCAGACCGGCCATAAAGTGATAAGCCAACTTGCTCAGGCCATGCCCTGCCGGATCACTGTCATCATGGAACAGGCATTTTTCGCCATCACCGATCGAAATATGCAAATGCATGCCATTGCCGGGACGGTTACTGAACGGTTTAGGCATATAAGTACAAATCATGCCTAATTCATTGGCGATCTCGCTGGCCGCCATCTTGAACATAATGAAATCATCGGCACTTTTCAGGCAGTCTGCGTAGGTATAGTTAATCTCGAACTGGCCATTAGCGTCTTCGTGGTCAATTTGATAAACATCCAGACCGACTTCAATCAGCGATTCCGTTAATTTTTCCAGGAAGACACTCTGACGCGTAATCCCTTTATAGTCGTAGCAAGGTTTTTGTAATGTATCGCTATCTTCAAACGGATGAATATGACCATATTCATCTTTTTTGAGCAGCGAAAATTCAGGCTCAAGGCCGGTAAACATGGTCCAGCCCTTTTCTTCAAGACGCTTTATCTGATTTTTCAATACAACACGAGAATCGAAGTTATAGGGTTTGCCGTTGACATGTCCGTTACAGATAATTCTTGCATAACCAGGTTGCCATGGGATCAGTGACAATGTCGACAAATCGCCCATCGCCATGTAATCAGGGCCGTTTGGCTGAATGCCCATGCCGCAGATAGCACCACCAGCAAAACCGGCACCGGTTTTAATGATGTCTTTAAGATGTGCAGAAGGGACCGATTTAACCTTGGCCACACCATGAATATCGACAAACTGTGCTAAAACATATTTGACGTTGTTGTCTTTAATAAATTGTTCTGCCTGTTCTAAAGTTTTCATCACTTTTGCTCCTGGTTATCGGTGATAGGCTCACTTAGGTTTGTTTCTGGCTCAAATTTCATCGCCTGACCTATGGATTAATTTATTCAGCGCCGGATGGCTTAATTACTATTGAAAAACTGGTTGATACCAACCGGTCCGCCGCCTAGCTCTTTAATAATATTCAACAGGGTCTCCCACAAATAAACGCCAAAAGTGCCATCGCACCAGAGACGCAATAGAGATTGACCTGCCACTTCCTGTCTGAGAACAACCACAGAGACACCTGCAATTGAGGTCATCGCCAGTTGATTGTCTGCCAACATTGGCCCGCTCAGATTAATTGCACATACCTGGGCCAGTAACTCTTCAAGCAACTCGCCACTTAAAATAAAAGACGCATCATTACGCAGCACGACATGAACACCGTCACCACTTTGCAACTGTTCAGTTAATTCTTTGCACTGCTGTACGCCAATCGGGTCTTCCAGCAGAAATTCACTATTACCAAGACGCATGACCAGCGTTGCATCATGACGACTCCAGCTGTTTGCTGAACCGGGTAATTCAATCCCTTTTGCTTTTAAAGAATCAGCTGCTGCAGGGCCTTTGATAGCGAAACGTGTCAGGCAACTGACATCGCAAATGGCCAGTGTTGCAGCATGACGACTTTCCACATCCGGATCGGAATAGCGATTAACAATCGCCATGCCGTTGATAAAACCCATTTCCGGTTTCAGAGACGTCTGGGCAAACGCAACTGGACTTTGTAATACAACATTTTGCATATGCTGGCTCCTTAGCCCTGATTCAAACTTAGAAAAGAGTGCTCAACTACTTCAGCCATTTCGATCCGTCCACTATCCGTGCGAATCGAAAAGCGATGTCCAGCCTTGGCTTGTTCTGGCAGGACAAAGGCAAAGCCAATGACCCGATTTACATATTCACTGAAAGAAATACTGGTCACCCGACCGGCAATCTCACCCTTTTCTATTACCAGATTGCATTCCTTGGGCAGTTCACCAAAATCCGCATCCAATACAAAGGTCACCAGTTTTTTCTTAAGTAGTTTCTTCTGCAGGATTTTCAGGCTGCGTTGACCAATGAAAAAGGCTTTATCCATTGCCACCAGTGATTCAGCATGTGCTTCAAACGGATTCGTTAAACCATCAGTATCGTGACTAATCAGATGATGTCCCATTTCCAAACGCAGCAGACGCTGGGCATCAGTACCAAACGGCCGTAGTCCATAGGTTTTGCCTGCTTCCATAATTTTCTGCCATACATGCAGACCGGCACTCGATGGAACATGAATTTCAAAAGCCAGATCCGAAACAAATGCCACTCGCATCACTCTGGCTTTGACACCGGCCACTAAAGCCTCGCGATATGCCCCTTGTGGAAAAGCTTCTTCCAAAAGGTCCAGATCAGTCAGTTCACTGAGTATTGAACGGGATGAAGGACCAGCCAATGTCATGGCAGACATCACACCAGTCAGATTCACCAGAGTGACCTGCATGCCCCAAAGCTGCAGATTACGTTGCATTTCACGATATACCGTGGCTGCATTGGAGGAATTGGTCGACACGTAAAACTTGTCTTGATCCAGACGGACTGCTACGCCGTCATCAACAATTACGCCGGCTTCATCAAGTAACATGGCGATACGGCTATTGCCGACTTTCTGACTGGCAAATTTACCGGTATAGAAACGTTCCAGAAACGCAGCAGCATCTTTGCCAAAGACTTCGATTTTGCCCAACGTACTGCCATCAATCATGCCAGCAGATTTACGAACAGCCATCGCTTCCTGTTGCACTGCCTGCTGACTGGTTAAATTAATACCCAGTGGCAGGTAATAAGCAGGTCGCAACCACACACCAGCTTCCATCATCACTCCGCCTTCTTTCACATGCCATTCATGCATCGCTGTATGACGATGTGGATGAAAACCGCGTCCGCCTAAATGACCGATCGGAGTTGGATGAAAAAACGGTCTTGCTGTAGTGGAGCCAATTTTTTCAACTGGTAAATCCCGTATGCGAGCCAGAATACGAATAGCATTCATATTGGAATGCTTACCCTGGCTTGGTCCCATACCAACAGTGGTAAAGCGTTTCATTAACTCAATGTTGTCAAAACCTTCCTTGGCAGCATTGATAAAATCTTTTACCTGAATATCTTCATCAAAATCGACAAAGTTTTTGCCTTTTGGATGATTCACAATTGGGTAAGGATGACTGGGAGAGTTACCACGATGTGCTATAACAGCAACGGGATCAGCAGTACTCTTGCCAAGATAGCGTGCAGCTTCAGCACCGGCCCGTTTTCCATCCAGCAACCGTTGCTCAAGTTCAAAGATGCCATTGACTTTACCGGCAGCAAATACCCCTTCTGGCAGCTGATTCGGCACAAACTGCTGAACCGCCTGGTCATAGCGCATCTGAGTACCGGCCTGATAAAGCAAAGCTGCAGCCGGGGCCCAGCCAGCGCTCATCGCAACACCATCACAATTTAATACGACTTGCTGATGCGGGTCAGCCTCGGCAGTAGCCTCATTATAAGGACATACAATAACGGCACTGACACCCAGTTTGTCGGATGAAGGCACTACTTCATAAATACAGCTGCCCAGATGAACGGCGATACCAGCCTGTTTAACCTTTTCAGTCAAATCACCTTCGGCACCAGTTTGACGCATATCAATGACGGCAACTATTTCGACTTTGGCTGCAGCCAGATCCAGTGCCGCCCGATAGCCATAATCATTCGCAGTGACCAATACACCTTTTGTAAAGGGTTTAACCGAGTAACGATTCACAAGACGTTGTGCAGCTGAGCTCAGCATCACTCCTGGTAAATCGTTATAACGAAATACTGGAGGTTGTTCAAAAGCACCGCTGGCAACAATTACTGTACCCGCACGAACTTTAGTAATGCCACGTTTTTCAACAATTGGCACTAGATGATCAGTGTAATAACCACCGGCATAGGCATCAGCAATCACCTGAATATTGGCGTGATTGAGTACATTTTCTGTTAGCTGTTTCAGCAAAGAACCGGTATTCACATCAGTGGCCATGTCATAGGTCAGACTACCGCCAATTTTGCGATTTTCATCCACCAGAATGACCTGACTGCCAGCTTCGGCTGCTTCAAGTGCTGCAGAAAGTCCTGACGCACCCGCCCCGACAACCAGCACATCACAATGTGCATAGCGTTTGGCACGGGTGATTCGTGGATAGTTGAAATTGACTTCACCCAAGCCCGCTGCCTTACGGATCTTGTCTTCCCAGAAGGGAAACATCCATTTAGGTTTATGGAAGGTTTTGTAATAAAAGCCCACCGGCAGAAACGCCGATATCTTATCGATATAACGACCTTTATCTTTTATTACACCACCATCGGTATTGACTGCTGTCAGCTGCATATTATGAGTAACCGGGATCACATCAGCACGGATATTGGTGTCAACACCATCCGTCATCAACGCATTGACATCATGATTGGCAAAACTCAATAAACCACGCGCACGGTGATATTTGAAACTACGACCCAAAACCTTAATGTCCGCAGCCCAGAGTGCACTACTAATGGTATCGCCTTCATATGCTTCGATTTGTTGGCCTTCATATTCGAAGGTCAAAGGCATATCACGGTTGATCCATTCATTCTCTTGTTCAGCGATACGCAATGTCATGCCTTATTCTCCTGACCGTAAAGATAGGTCCGGCTGACTTTATCTGTCAGCGTGTTTCTTTCTGCGATAAACCAGGTGCCGCTCGGACCGTGGTACCACCACTCTTTTTTCAAACCCGGCGCCCCATGCCGGTAATGCACATAACCAGCCCACTCTTTATCACTGCAGGTATCTGGGTCGGGCATCTCTCTGTATTCCCCACCGTAGGTAAATTCACTCACCGGGCGGATGCCATTAACGGGGCATTGAAGTAATTTCATCTTGCTATCCCTAAATTAGTGGCCGACCGAGGCTGCGCCTTTTTCACCGGTCAGCTCATAATCTTCAAATCGTGATAGACGGAATGATTTGATCATATCCGGGGCCATATCTCGGGCGATGGTTTCAGCCATTGTCTTGCCGCTAATGGGAGTGGCTTTAAAGCCCCAGGTACCCCAACCGGCATCAATGTAAAATCCTTCGACTTCAGTTTTGCCCATGATCGGAGCAAAGTCCGGCGTCAAATCAGCCATCCCTGCCCATTGCCGTACGACTTTCACATTACCGAGGAATGGAAACATATCAGTGATATGCGACGTCAGGCCTTCAACAAAATCCAGTGATGAACGGGTTGAATGAATTTCGTAAGGATCCAGTGATGACCCCATAACCAATTCACCGCGAGAGGACTGGCTGACATAAACATGCAAGCTGCCGGAAACCAGGATAGTGTCTAACCAGGGTTTCATTGGCTCAGTCACACATGCCTGCAGCGGATGGATCACAATGGGTGTTTCAATATCGACCATTTCGCAAATGCGTGGCGTAAAACCAGCGACTGCTGATAACACGCGGTTGGTACTGATATAACCCTTGTTAGTCTGCACACCAACGACCTTGCCGCTTTTCACATCAATACTGGTTACTTCAGTGCTCTGGAATATTTCCACGCCCATGCGATCAGCTTCCTTTGCATAGCCCCAGGCAACAGCATCGTGACGGGCAACTGAACCTGGTGCGTGATATAACGCGCCAAGAATAGGTGCCTGACCACTGCAGGAAATATCCAGTTGTGGGCATGCTTTTGAAATCTCATCAGGGCCAACCACATAGCTTTCAACGCCTACATGTTTGTTGACTTCTGCACGCCAGCGCATGGTACGCATGGCAGAATCGGTATGCGCCAAAGTGAAATGGCCACGGTTAGAATAAAACAGGTTGAGATCGAGCTCTTCTGAGAGATCTTCAAACAACTTGACACTGGCATTGTAAAAATTGACACCTTCCGGAGTCAGGTAGTTGGAACGAACAATAGTGGTATTGCGTCCGGTATTACCGCCACCGATATAACCTTTTTCCAGCACTGCAACATTAGTGATGCCGTGATCTTTAGCCAGATAATAGGCTGCAGCCAGACCATGCCCGCCGCCGCCAATAATGACCGCATCATAGGTTTTTTTCGGTTCAGTACAGTCCCGGAAAAAACGGGGAGCCGGATGTTCTCGACTGACTGCATATTTCAAAAGTCTTAATGGCATTTTTGCCCCTCATTAATATGTTTGCCATTCCATCTACTACCTAATAGGTATAGAGAACTACCACCTTTTAGGTAAACTTTGTTTCACATGATGAAACCATGGGTTCATTTACTCACGTGAGAAATCGGATGTCAACACCTCAAAGAAACTTTTTTTCATCATATGAATCTTTCGTGACCTTCCACAAAAAAAATTCGTGTATGATCAAGGTTCTATTAAGGGAAAAGGCAGGGAGATTTAAACGGCGTGAACGATAAACTAGACATGAATGGAATCGAAAGCACTATCAAATCGCTGGACAAGCACCTTGGCAACACGCTGCGCCATATTCGTCTTGATAACGGACTGACTATTGCCGAAGTTGCCAAACGGGCCAGCCTGAGTCGGGGGATGCTCAGTAAAATTGAAAATGGCTTAACGTCACCGAGCCTGGAAAAACTGGAACATTTAGCGAATGCGCTAGGCGTTACCCTGTCCAAACTGTTTCATGATTACGATACCCCCAGAGGTGGTGCGCAATATGTTAAAAATGGTGAAGGGATGGAAGTGGTCAGACGTGGCACTAAATCCGGGCACACCTATCATTTGCTCGCCTACGATCAGGGGCCAAAAAAGTTATTTGAGCCTTTTTTAATTTCACTGGAAGAAGAAAGCGAAGTATTTGCCCCATTTGAACACTCTGGTGTCGAATTTATCTTCATGCTGGAAGGAAGGCTTGAATACACTGTCGGTGATGAACGCTATATTCTGAATCCAGGCGATTCACTGACATTCAATGCTGAACAACCACATCGTCCTGAAGCCAAGTTAAAAATGCCTATCCGCTATCTGGCTATCATTTATTACGACAGTTTGGATGCTATGGAGCATGAGCAGGATTAACTAGATTTAAGGGGCAACAGCCCCTAGTTGTTTAGTCTCACCTAGTGCTTGACCAATAAACCGGCCATGCGCTCAAAGTTTTCCATTAGAAGTTGTTTCATCTCGGGGTCGTAATTCAGTTTTTCGATAGCCAATTGCATGGAAGCTAACCAGGCATCCTTGTGTGCTTCGGTGATTTCAACATGCTCATGGATTTGTCGCACATTGGAATGCCCCCACTTCTCAGCATAAAGCTTCGGCCCGCCAAACATACCCGAGAAAAAATTGAACTGTTCCATACGGGCGTGTGCCATACCATGACCACGTAAATGCAGCAGATGAATCGGCCGTCCGACTTCTGTTGTTTCCAATACATCACAAAAGGTATTAACCAGCTTTCGAATACCCTCAGCTCCCCCCAAATTATCGTATATTGAGGGTTTTCTACGCTCAGCCGTCAGTGTCATTATGCGACTCCACAATACTTATCTGTATCATCGAGTCTAGCGCCAGAACATCTAATAAGTTAATACACAGGACTAAGTACTACTTAGATAGTAATACGCCGTCACAATCGCTAAGGATTAAACTAGGCTTTAAGCCAGCCAAAAAAAAGTGTTAACCAATTTCGATCAGCACCTCTCCAGGTGTCACCCGATCCCCTTTAGTGACATGGATCGCTTTGACTTCCCCATCGATATTAGCCAGCAACTCGGATTCCATTTTCATGGCTTCGATAATCATCGTCGATTGTCCGGAGTTCACTTTGTCGCCAACATTGACAAGGACTTCAACCACATTACCTGGTAATGGTGTGGTGACATGACCAGGATCGCTGGCTTTTTTGCGGCCTTGCTGAGCACCACCAGAAACAAATTCGCTGATGGTTTCAAAGACGACTTCTTCGGGCATACCATCGACTGACACATACATTTTGCGTTTGCCGCCACCAACGTCGCCGACACCGGTAATGGCAACATCATATGTTTCACCATGCACATCGACTTTAAACTCGGTTGATACCGTGCCTGGTGCTTTACCTTTACTCTCAGGAATCAAAGGCTCTGGTTGCAACGTTCCTTCCAGGCGTTGCTGCAGGAATTCACGGCCGATATCCGGGAACATGGCAAACGTTAATACATCTTCTTCGCAGGTTGCCAAATCACCTACCTTGGCACGTAATTTATCCATTTCAGGGGCAATCGAATCGGCTGGACGTAATTCCATAACGGTTTCATTGCCAATGGCTTTGCGTTGCAATTCGGCATTAATCGGTGCAGGTGGCTGGCCATAGCCACCCAGTAAATAACGTTTCACTTCATTAGTGATGGTTTTATAACGCTCGCCACTTAATACATTATAAACCGCCTGAGTACCGACAATCTGTGAGGTTGGCGTGACCAATGGTGGAAAGCCCAGATCTTCACGGACTCTTGGGATCTCGGCAAATACTTCACGGATACGATCCAAAGCATTCTGCTCTTTCAGCTGATTGGCCAGATTGGACATCATGCCGCCGGGCACCTGATTGATTTGAACCGAAACATCTTCACGCGTGAATTCGCTTTCAAATTGGTGATACTTTTTACGTACTTCACGGAAATAATCGGCAATTTCCGACAATAAATTCAAATCCAGACCGGTATCCCATTCGGTTCCTTTTAACGCCGCCACCTGACTTTCCGTGGCTGGATGACTGGTGCCGCCAGCAAAGGCTGATATGGCGGTATCAATCCGGTCAACGCCCGCTTCAATGGCTTTCAACTGACACAGCGGTGCCAACCCCGAGGTGGAATGACTATGAATCACTAATGGTAAATCCACAGCGGATTTAATGGCTTTGACCAGCTCATAAGTGGGATACGGGGCCAGCAGACCGGCCATATCTTTTATCGCAATGGAATCCGCCCCCATATCACGCAGCGTTTTGGCCTGTTCAACAAACAATTCAGGTGTGTGTACCGGACTGGTGGTATAAGCGATAGTGCCCTGAGCATGTTTACCGGCATCCTTCACTGCTTTTATTGCGGTTTCCAGATTACGCATATCATTCAACGCATCAAAAATCCGGAACACATCAATGCCATTCTCAGCGGCTTTGGCCACAAAAGCCTGCACCACATCATCCGCATAGTGACGATATCCCAAAAGATTCTGACCACGTAACAGCATTTGCAATCGTGTGTTGGGTAACATTCCACGTAACAACCGCAACCGTTGCCATGGATCTTCTTTCAGGTAACGCACGCAGGCATCAAAAGTCGCCCCGCCCCATACTTCCAACGACCAGTAACCCACCCGATCCAGCTTTTCGCAGATCGGTAACATGTCATCAGTACGCATGCGGGTGGCAATCAATGATTGATGTGCATCACGCAGCGTCACATCAGTAACTTGAATTTGTTTCATTACAATTCTCCGGCTAACTTGTTTTACCAGCCTGCATGCGCGGCGATGGCCGTAGCCAATACCAGTGCCAATGCGGTGGGATGACGTTTATCTGAATAGGTCAGTAATTCGGGATGAGCAGCAACAAAGCTGGTATCAAATTTTCCTGCTCTGAAATCGGGATGTTTGAGGATCTGTTGATAGTAACTGGCCGTGGTTTTAATGCCATGCAAACGCATATCATCCAGAGCACGACGACCACGATCGACTGCATCTTCCCAATCCAGTGCCCAGACCACCAGCTTCAAACACATCGAGTCAAAATAAGGCGGGATTTCATAGCCTGTATAAATCGCGGTATCGACACGAACACCCGGGCCACCCGGTGCATAGTAATGTGTGATGCGACCGAAACTGGGCAGGAAATCATTTTTCGGATCTTCAGCATTGATCCGGAACTGCAGGGCAAAACCTCGGTAATGAATATCTTCCTGACGGTATCGTAAGGTTTCACCAGCGGCGATGCGTAATTGTTCGCGAACAATATCAATACCGGTGATCTGTTCGGTAATGGTGTGTTCGACCTGGATCCGGGTATTCATCTCCATGAAATACACCTGGTTTCCGGTCAGCAAAAATTCAACGGTTCCGGCATTTTCATAACCAACGGCTTCAGTGGCTTTCACCGCTAACCCACCAATATAGTTACGTTGTTCTGGTGTTAACTGAGGACTTGGAGCAATTTCAATCAATTTTTGGTTTCGGCGTTGGATGGAACAATCACGTTCGTATAAATGCACCACATTGCCATGACTGTCTGCCAACACCTGTACTTCAATATGCCGTGGGTTAACGATGCACTTTTCCATAAACACTTCAGCTGAGCCAAAGGCTTTGGTCGCTTCAGAAATAACCCGGGGAAACTGTTGTTTCAGTTCAGCCGGTGTATCACAACGGCGAATACCTCGACCACCACCACCGGAAGTGGCTTTGATCATGATGGGGTAACCAATCTCGTCAGCAACCGTTAATGCTTCTTCAATATTTTCAAGGTTACCGTCAGAGCCTGGCGTAATAGGAACACCGGCTTTACGCATGCTATCGCGAGCGGCAGTTTTATCGCCCATCTTTTCAATGACTGAGGCTTTAGGGCCAATAAAGATAATGCCGTTTTGTTCGCACAAGCGGGCGAAACGGGCATTTTCAGATAGGAAACCATAACCAGGATGAATCGCATCACAGCCGGTTTCGACGGCCAGATTTACCAGCCGGACCGGGTCCAGATAACCTTCCAGCGGGTCGTCGCCAAGTGAATAGGATTCATCAGCGCGTTTCACGTGTAAGGCATAACGATCCGGTTCAGTATAAATTGCCACTGAACGAATCCCCATTTCCGAGCAGGCCCGGACAATTCGAACAGCAATTTCGCCGCGATTGGCGATCAGGATTTTTTTCAACATAGCTCAGCCTCGGCCAGATTTGTTGGCAAAGCGTAAAACAAATTACTGATAAACAAAAATCAATTAAATATAATTCACCGATAAGTAAAAACTTATCACTCAATATACAGGTGCAGTAAATGGCGCTCAGTCTTCAACAATTAGTATCCCGTTTGTCATTCAGACAAATGCAGGTTTTTCAGGCGGTCTACCAACATAAAGGTTATCGCAAAGCAGCGGAATATCTGGGTCTTACCCAACCTGCGGTCAGCTCACAAATGCGGCATCTGGAAAATGCACTTGAGCAGCCACTGTTTGAATATATCGGACGCCAACTGTATTGCACCGAAGCAGGTGAACGGGTGGCAGTGTTTATAGAACGTTTATTTGGTCAAATGAGTGAACTACAAAGCGAATTGAATTTATTGCGGGAAGCGCTCTCAGGCGATTTACGCTTAAGTATTGTCAGTTCATCGCAAACTGTCGTGCCCTATTTACTAAGCAGCTTTCTGAAAGAATTCCCAGCGGTAAATGTTCATATCGACGTTGTAAACCGTACCCAGGCCTTGGAAAGATTAAAACTGAATATTGATGATGTGGTCATTATGGCAATGGTCCCTGAAGGACGCTCATTAAGCACATTACCTTTCCTGGATAATGAACTCATTGCTGTAATCAACAACCAACATCCTTTGAACAAACAAAATCAGGTCTCAGCAAAGCAGTTTTTTGCCGAGCCCATGTTGATACGAGAAAATGGTTCAGGAACTCGGTTTGCCGTTGAACATCACTGTCAGCAACATCGTCTGCAAATTAAACCGACCATGGAATTAAGTTCCAATGAAAGCATTAAACACGCTGTTATTGCCGGTCTTGGAGTAGCCATCCTGCCAAGGTTAAGTGTGATTGCTGAGTTACGAACCGGACAATTGAAGATGTTGGAAATTCAAGACTTTCCCATTCGCCGTTCATGGTGTCTGGTTCACCCAATGGGCAAATATCCGTCACGTGTGGCCCAGTCTTTTATTGATCATGTGTATGAACGACTGGAGCAGATCCACACGCATTTTCAAGAGGTCTGATAATGCAAAATTGATAACGAAGGCCTAATCATAATCTCTTAATAAACACTTAAACTTGCCGCTCATATACTAGGGCTTGTTTATCTTTCATCTCCGCCTCTGTTGTGAGCTGAAAAAGCGCCAATCAAGGCACAAGGAGCGCCTTTTGTGAGATACATCCATGTATCTCACCCCATTGGGGCTTACGCTCAAAAACGCTCCCGGCGTTTTTGTAGTTGTTCTAAATAAGCGACGAGAAACGCAGACCGGCGCGCGCCTCCCTGGCGCGCCGGCATACAGTCCATCCGTGGACATAAGTGGCGCTTTTTCAGTCACAACCCGAAGGGCTGGGACTATTTTTGCGCCCGCCTGTGTTGTATGAAATACATCCCTGTATTTCACCGCTGCGCGGCCAGTTAAGCTGTTCAAATGAGTTCCAGACTCATTTGTCAAACACTTATGTAGGAAGACTACACTGCGTGCTTTCCACCTTGTCGGACACAAAAATAGTCTCCAGCAGTGGTGGATATGAAAGAAAAACAAGCCCTAAGCGAGATAACGTTCTCTGAAGATAAGAAATGATGGCAAACAAAGGAGAGAGAAATGTTAGATGACGATAACGAACGCTATGGCTCCATCACGCGTTTTTTTCATTGGGTAATCGCCGTATTGGTGTTGCAGCAGTTTTTTAAATTTGCTGATCGGATTAATGAAGGCGAACATTGGCTGGGTGATACCTTTGGTCCATGGCATGTCTCCATGGGTGCCATTATTCTGATTCTCACAATCACGCGCCTATTGTGGACGATGAAACAAAAACCTCAGCGCCCAACTAACCAGGGAATGGACGGCACTATGGCCAAACTGGCACATCGGTTGATGTATCTATCCATGCTTGTTATGCCTTTCCTTGGGGCCTTATATATTCACGGTAAAGGCTATCCGGTCAAAGTGTTTGGTGTTGAACTGATTGGCAAACCTGCTGGTGAAGTTCCGTGGGCACTTTCCCTTGGTGAGTGGCACTCTCCTTTTGCATTTTTATTGGTATTTCTGGTGATCGCCCATATTACCGGGGCGCTATATCATCACTTCATCCGAAAAGACGATGTTTTAAAACGCATGGCAGGTTAAAACTACGCATAAAAGAGCCCTGCAGATTAAGTTCTGCAAGACTTTTTTAAATTTAACATTAGGGCTTGTTGATCTTTCATATCTACCACCGCTGGCGGCTATTTTTGTGTCCGACAAGACGGAAAGCACGCAGTGTAGCTAACCTACAGAAGTGATTGACAAATGAGTCTGGAACTCATTTGAACAGCTTAGCTGGCCGCGAAGCGGTGAAGTACAGGGATGTATTTCATACAACAGAGGCGGAGATGAAAGAGCCACAAGCCTAACGCTCTAGGCGTATTGTTTTTCCATCGCTTCAATAAGCTGATCAAGCTGATTCATTGGAAGAGCATTAATCCCTGCGGCCGCTTTACGTCCACCACCGGTTGGAAATTGACCGGCAATCTCATCAGCGCCACTCCGGTTAGAGTTCGGTGCCCGTAGACTTACCAGATAGTGATCAGCATCTTTTACTGAAACAATCGCATGTGCTCGGTCGGGAAACTGGTTTGCCAATTCATTACCCAATACCCCACTGACACGACGCGCCCACTTTTCATCAGGCAAACAGATAACGGCTAGCTTGTCTGTTTGATACTTTGGGGAAATGGTTAAGCCAGAACGCATATCTTCGTTATAACCGGTTGAAAGCTTTTCATAAGCCGCACGATTATCATGAATAAAATCAAAGGGGGAAGTGTAAGCAACGCACTGTTTAAATAACTCGGCAGGATGGAATAACAAATCATCCGTATTGGCACCATAGCCGTTGTAATTAAGATAAATCCCCAGCGAGGATAACTCTTCACGTTGGGCATCGCTCATTCCGGCTTCGTCAGCAAGTTTATCTGCCACAGCAGTCAGATTATCACCATACGCAGCAGTAATAGCCCACTGATGAAATTGTCCATCAAGATAGTTATCAACGATGAGTGAGGTACAGGTAGTTGCGGCCATATCGATATAAGCAGATAAGCCGGCATGTTGTGGAATATCACCGGGTTGATGATGATCGGCATAAAACACATCGGCTCCTGCATCAAGCAAACGCATTAAATCAACGGCATTTTTTTCCATTGAGATATCCAGCACTGTCAGCTTGTCACCTGCATCAGCCTGTACGTTCTTAAGCAGGTTAATATCACGCTTAATGCCTGTAACCAACTCGGAGTCCCTCGGTTCGGCAAGTCGCAATTGCACCAGCGCGCAAATGCCATCGGCATCGCCATTAAATACATCAATAAACCGCATCTTAAGCCTTACTATGGATGATATTGTTTGTCCGTAAATACTCAATTACCTGTGCCACGCACTCGGCAATATCACATTCGGCCGTATTCAAAGTGACTTCGGCCGCTTCTGGAGCTTCGTATTCGGAATCAATCCCCGTAAAGTTCTTAATCTCACCCCGACGGGCTTTTTGATAAAGACCTTTTGGATCTCGCTGCTCACACACACTCAGTGGTGTATCCATATAGACTTCGACAAATTCATCTGCTTCGACCAAGTCACGTACCAAATGGCGATCAGAGCGAAAAGGTGAAATAAAAGCGGTTAAAACAATTAATCCAGCATCGGCAAACAACTTAGCCATTTCACCGATACGGCGAATATTTTCAATTCGGTCATCATCAGAAAAACCAAGATCTTTATTCAGCCCATGTCTGACATTATCACCATCCAGCAAATACGTATGATGTCCTAACTCAAATAAAGCCTGTTCTACTGCACCGGCAATAGTGGATTTGCCTGAAGCACTTAAGCCGGTAAACCATAAAATTGCAGAGCGCTGTTTTTTTTGCTGACTACGATCCGCTTTGCTGACTTTGTGCATGTGCCAGACAACATTCTCCCTTTCCACAGGCAAAACTCCTTAAATTTAGCTTCAATTAGATTTAGATGAGACTATTAAGAAAACAACTCTGTATTCCAGCTCACCAGGTTGGTTAGCTTTTAAAACCCTATTGCCTGCACATTTACTAGGACAGCTAAGCAAAAATAAAAGTAAGTGCGTTTATTTTATCTCGGACTCAATCAAATCAACCTATGCAAAACGGATTAAAGTTAACAGTTTATTTTTTTACAAAAACTACGCTCTTTAATCCGTTATCAATGCATAGAGTTTACTAACAAAAATGTACTACGTTACAACTGACTTAATTGTTCAGTAATTTTAGCCACCAACGCCTCATCATTCTCTTCATTTGCCATACGTTGAGCGCGCTCAAATGATTGGCGGGCCTCTTCAGGCATACTCAAGGCAACATAAACACGGCCAAGATGATAATGGAATAAAGCAATTGCATCATCACTTGAAGCTGCTGTCTCCAATGCAGGTCTGGCATCTTCATAATTACCCATTTTGTAGTTTACCCAGCCAAAGGTATCGGCAAAATAAGGTTGTTCAGAATCCCGAAAACGGCTGGACAATGTTAATGCCCGCTGCAGATTTTCTGGCGATTCAAATTGATCCGTCAGCAAACTGGCGAGATTGTTGGCAGCAACATCAATTGAAGGATCTCGGGAAATAACTTCTTCATATAAATCCCGGGCCTTTTGAAACTCTCCCATAGATTCATATGTTGAGGCCAGCTGTAAAGTAAGAACGTTATCTTCAGGTAATTTTTCCAGACCTTGCTGATAAGTTGAAACGGCCTGTTCCATATCACCTTTTTGATGATACATACCAGCCATCATGCCATAGCCTCCACCCCACTGAGGATTCGTCTGAATTCCTTTTTTAGTGACATCTATCGCAGCATCCCAGTCGTTCTGCGACACATAGTAATTACTTAATACTGAGTACCCATTCAACTGTTGAGGATGATCCGCAATGTGTTGATTAAGGTAGTCAATCATCTTTTCTTGCTGTTCCAGACGTACATAGCTTTGGGCCAGCTCCTGCAAGGCACGAGTAAGACCAGGATCAATCTGTAAGGCCCGATCATATTCAGATATGGCCAATGTATAATCTTCAAGCCCTTGATACATCTGAGCACTTAAAAGGTGCGTCAAAGCCGACTCAGAATCCCCTAAAGACTCCAATGTTTTCTGGGTGCCAGCCCAGTCACGTTTAAGAATTCGGACTTGTGCTAAAGCCTGTAATAACTCTTCAGAATCCGGATTACCTTCCAAAGCACCAATCAATACATTTTCAGTTCGCTCCAGATCATTGCTACGCATAAGGCTACTGGCAACTGACATGGCAGCCTGAGGATTACGTGGATTGACAGATAACGCCTGCCTGAAGCTATTCTCAGCTAATTGTGCTGAACCGGTTTTCATATAGACTTGAGCAAGCAAAACCATCGCCTCATCGGCTTCAGGATTATTACGGATTATTGTGCGAAGATTACTTATCGCAGAATCAAAATCCTCATTACGAATTTGTAATTTTGATTTGATCAATAACGCCTGTTCATTTTGTGAATCAATGGCAAGAACTTCATCGGCCATTTTTTCAGCCTGGTCAAAGTTTTGCTTGCTGGCTTCAAGGCCAGCTAATGTCGCCTTTGCTCTCAAACCACTATCGGTATCAGGTTCAGCAGCAATAATAGCTTCCAATTCAGCCACCATATCATCGGTTTTACCCTGTCTCTGCAGCATTTCCAGTTTGGCAAAGCGTAATTCCTGATTATCAGGGTTTTCTGCTAAATATTGATCAAGCTTCGCTACCGCAGCATCGGCATCAGAATTATTTAAAAAACCGACATAAGCCAGTTTGGTTTCAATATCATCAGGATTAGCAGCAATATAATCTTCCATAACCTTACGTGCTTCCTGAGGACGGTTTAATCCATCATTGAGCAATTTAGTACGAGAAATCGCAATCCAGCTTTCATCAGGCATTTCTTCTGATAGCGATGCGAGCAATGACTCCATTGCATTAAAATCTTTTTGTGCTTCGTAAATACTCAACTTAATCATTTTTACTGGCAATGAATCTGGATGAGCAGCTAATGCTTCGTCAGCAGCAGAGAGTGCTGCGTCATATTGTTCAGTTTCTTTGTAGAGCATTATTCTGGCTGACAACGCCTCCATAGACTTACTATCTATAGATAAAGCCTGATTAATTTGCTTTTCTGCTTCGTCAAATTTTTCCTGTTTGATATACACAGTTGCCTGAAGCAATATGGCTTCGATATTTTCCGGCTCAAGGGAAAGCGCTTTTTCAGCCCGCTCCATTGCTTCTTCAAGCCGTCCAGATAGCAATTGTATTTGACCCAGTTTAACAATGGCATTGACGTGATTCGGCTCCAGCGACTCTACCGTGGATAAATTGGCATACATCCCTTTCCAGTTCTGATTCTTTTCATCAATCAACGCCAGTTGGTAATAACCTTCGGCTTCTAACGGATTAATCTGCAAGGCATTGCGGAACTCCAACCGGGCTTTGTCATAATCCCCCTCGTTCATAAGCTCTTTACCGCTTTCAATGAACTTTTCAGAAGATTCCTCGGCAGAACCACAGCCTGAAATAACACCAACCAATAAGGCTGTAAGAACGGTACGTTTTAAATTTTTCATAGCCATATTCCTAAACTTATTCTGCAAGATAACGTTTAATTTCCGGTGAAGTATTCTTCATAAGCGACTGGATTCTGGCATCAGCGTCCTGATGACTCTCACCTGGAAGCACAGGCGTGACATAGCGAACCAGTGCGCCATCTGTTCTGTTTTCCATTAAAGCATCTTTGAATAAAAACCACTTATTCAAATATTCATTAGCAATCTGTCTGCCACGCCCCTGGAACCAGTAATAAACCAACTGTTCCTGATCACCATTTTTGATAATAACGCGGTTAATTGGCTCACCCATGACTTCTGTTCGGCGAAAATCTGCAATCTCCCAACCACCACCCGGGATACATACTCGCGGCGAATGGGGTGACTGACCTTTACGTTGTGATTCATAGTAAGCCACATAAAGGTTAACAATAGTACTGTCCATTCCGGTGAAATTAACAAACAGATAATCTGTCATCCCCAGCTTATCAACCACACGTTCATCTAACTTTTCGTGCTGACCAATCCAATCATTAAATTGTAATGGGAAACTAATAAATTCCTGATGCTCAGGAACTGCTTCAACACGATTATCAAAAAATTTGGTAGCAAATAGAGCTGTAATTAAAATCAGCAGAACGACTATAAATGGTTTGTAGGAATACCCAAGCGAATCCCCACTGAACATTTTATTCGCAGGTGCATGATCCACTACACCAAAAAGCTGTGACAGTGTTTTGCGACTAGGTGCAATTTTCTCCAGCAACACCACCAGTAAGAAAAGCAAAGCGGCGCAGGCCATAAAGATAATCCAGCCCTCAAAATCATGCAGAAAGCCTTCTGCCATTGAGATGCCCCAATTATCAACCATGACGCCAATAGCACCGATCCGGAAACTGTTCATCAAAATGGTAATTGGAATTGTCATCAGAAAGACCGTTGCACGCTTCCAGAATGCCGCTTGATAAAAATACGCTGCAATAAAGCCAAGACTCATTAAAGGAAAGAGATAACGCAGACCACTGCAGGCCTCAACTACCTGAAGTTGATAGACACCCAGGTCAATAATATTGCCTTCCAGGAATACCGGAATCTGGAATAATCGAATGACCTGAACACCTAACCACGAGGAAAATAACTGAAGCTTGGCAGTAAGAACGACTTCTATAACGTAGGGTAAGGGAATCGCAAATAAAAGTAACAGTATTGGAGCAAAGGTATATTTAGTTGCTTTGCCGACAGTTACCATCGAAAGCCCAAGCAGAACCATTACAAAGGAATATTGAATAAGTAAAAACAGCGCGCTGATTTCGCCCACAATAAAAATAATTATGGCAATCAGTATCACGAACACCCCAGACCACAGAGGGGGCCCTTTTGCAGCATTAATTAAATTACGTTTTTCCCATAGAATAAAGAGAGTAACTAATGGGATTAAAAAACCATGGCTGTATTCTTCCTGGTTGCTCCATCTTGAAACAGCTTCAGCAAGCCCCGCCCAATAGGCTATTATGGCTATTGTGAGTGCAAGGATAAACATCCCTGTCGTCTTTATATTAAACAAAGTCTACCCCTCTTCCCTATTTTTATTTATTTGTCCAGATTAGCCTGAATCTGGGTAAAACGCCAGACAAGCGTAGCAGTGTAACAATCTTGTCAGGAAAATCTTTTAAGAACATTTGTTTATTGCAATTTCTCAGCTTACCTTGATAGATCATTATCCTGGCGAGGACATCCATTGATACGTTTTGAATATTTTCCCCATCAATAATTATATTTTTATTTTTTTCCAAGGCAGTTTTAAAAGCCGAGTCTAATTCGGGTAACTGTTCAGCAGAGATATTCCCTTTTAGGCTTACTATGAAATCTTCATGATGCGGTAATGTATCAGCTAAGACTTCTGAGTTGCTAGGGTCTATGTTTCGTTCAAGCTTCTTTCTATATATAGATAGAGGCAATGTTTGTGTCAGCAACATCTGTATGAATCGCAAACCATCACCAAAGTAGCGTTTATATAGCTTCGGTTCCTGTTTAATTCGCCATAACCATTCAATACCAAAACGTTGCCATTTTTCAGGGGCACGTTGAACACTACCTGCAACAAAATTAATCACAGCTCCCAAATGACTAATAACTGGGGCATTTAAGCTGTCTCGATTTTGCATAATCCAGCGCTGTCCTTTTTTCGCGCCTAGCGCAACAACAATAAAATCAGGCGCACAAGCATTGATATGCTCAATAATGCTCTCTTTACTCATGGCTTCAATCGAAACAAACCCCGGATCATAGAATCCGCAACTATCCATACCTGGACTGGTTTTATTCAATTCATGATGCGCTTTTTCAGCAATGCCGCTTTCACCACCAAAGAAAAAAACCCGAATTTTTCGCTCTCTTGGTTGATCTGATAAATAAGCAAACAGATCTGATCCGGCAACTCGTTCTTCAATTGGTAGGTTAAGTAGCTTCGCGACCCAAATAAGAGGCATGCCATCTGCAACAACCAGATCACTTTCAATCACCGAGTTATAAAATTCAGGATCATCTTGTGCCATGACGGTGAAATTAAGATTAGGCGTAGAGACAAAACAGGGAGTCTGTTGTTCGATAGATTCTGAGATAATCGCTGCAGCCTCTTTAAGTGTTACTGCATCAAAAGGCAGCCCCAATAAACAATACTGATTCCTAACAAAACTCAAGAGAGATGTTGAAGCCGTTAATTTCATTGTTTTATACTGCTATTTATTGAGGTCTGAATTAACTTTATAAGCTTTGCCACATTTTTATTTAACAAGAACTCATCCTCAACTCGTTGCTTGCCTCCTGAAATCAAACGTAATCTGGTATCAGGTGAATCCATAAGTTGGCTTATCGCCCTAGTTAATTCAATATCATTATCAGGAGATATCGTTAGACCGGAAATATTATTTACCACTAATTCTGGAATACCTGAAAGCTCAGTTGAAATTACCGGTATCTGGCAAAGCATGGCTTCCATTAACACCACGGGGATACCGTCCATATCACCGTTACTGTCTTTTTTACACGGCAACACAAACACATCCAAACCGCTTATAAACTCAGCCACCTGATCATGGGGTAAGGCGCCGACAAACTGGACTGACTCGTCTGTTAATCCGAGTGAAACTGCCTGATTTTTTAAGGCAGATTCCAGCGGACCATTACCAGCAATTTTCAGACATACTTTTCGATCACTTTTAACCAGTGTGGAAATAGCATCGATAAGCGTGTCTATTCCTTTTTTTTCAACCAGTCGGCCGACTGTACCAATAGTGAATATCTCATTCTTTTGGGTGGGTTTAGCAGGAGGCTGCCATCCCTGGTCAACACCGCATCGAATAATTTTAATTTTTTTTGAATCGGCGTTTAAATTCTCAAGAAATCGTTGATTAAATTCTGAAATGGTGGCAAAAAATGCAGACCGAGCTACCTTTTGCTTGAGTAACCAGCCTCTTTCAAATAAATCATTGGCATGCGCCTGGACACTAAAGCCAATGCCTGCCATCGGCGCAGCATACATCGCTATATCCGTAGGGATATGAGCAAAATGCACATGCAAGTGTTGAATTTTGCCTCTTCTTAGCTGTTTTGCCAAAGTTGCCGCATAAAAAAATCGATAACCGAGACCCAATGCAGACCGGGAAATCAGACCCTGATTGAAAACATCACTTATTAATCTTCCAGCAGCTTGAAGATATCCATTCGGACGAGTAAATAGCATAATCAGATTATCTGATAAAACCTGAAATTTAGCTGTCTCGTACAAATGGAAAACGTTATTTCTTATCTGACTAAGAGTTGCTTCAGTGGCTAGATGCCCCGGCCGATGAACCGAAAAAGGCTTTACTTCAACCCCAAGCTTATTGAGTTCTAATATTTCGTTATAAACAAATGTTGCTGATAGTGCTGGAATCTCGGGTGCCAGATAAGCTATTCGCAATGAAGAATCGGCCTTATCAGGCATATTGTTGATCCCACACCTTTGCCTGCTGAGCATTTAGCTCTTCAGTTGCTTTGGTTTTACCCTTTAATAAACACTGCCACTGATATTTATTAATAAATCGTACAAGTTCTTTATCATCAAATCGTGGTTTACCTTGCAGCATGCTTTTCACATATCCCCACCACATGGCAGCACCGCCAAGGAAATAAGGAGGATGCAACATCCGAAAGATCGATGATGCTGTCATGTAGGTAAGGCCGGTTCCCATAAAATACTGACCAAATCCATGACGCATGCGTCCAGTCACAATACCTTGCTGGCTTGATCCCATTGGCCGCAAATGGATAAAGCGTAAATCGGGTTCATCCCAACTTACTGCAATCCACCCCATTTGGCGACATTTATGACAATCAATGCCATCCCACATAACCTGGCGTACAAATCCACCAATCGCTTCAAAACAAGTGCGTCGATAAAACTTGGTCATACCCACCGACATTTCATCACCACATTTTTCGCTTATCAGTTCACCTGTTTTTTTATCTCTAAAATATGCCTTACCGCTACAAGTCCCAATCCGAGGGTTCTGCTGCATCCGCTCGATTAAAATTTCAAAATATTTAGGGGGTAAGTCCAGATCCAAATCAAACTTACAGACATAATCAAATTGAGAAACATCAACTTGATCGTAGCCATGATAAAAAGCTTCGATCACACCAGGCCCTACACTACGATGCCCACGGTTTTCACGAGTGATGATTTTGATAAATGGATATTTGTCTGCATATTCAGCCAGAATCTTCGGGGTCTCATCGGTCGATCCATCATCCACAATAACCCACGAATCTGGCTGCACCGTTTGATTCACCACGCTATCCAAAGTAATACGCATATACGCGGCTTCGTTCCGACATGGTGAAACTAGTAAATAGCTCATAAAACTTCCTATCAATTTTCTATAGGTAAAATATTATTGTTTATCGGGCAAGCAGAAATACACCAGAAACAACAAGCATTGTGCCAATCAACTTTTGCAGAGTGATCGGTTCATGTAATAAAAAGTGTGCAAAAAGCATGGTGCCAACGAAACCAAGTCCAACAAAGGGATAGGCTCGGCTCACTTCTACTTTTGTTAAAACATAAAGCCAAAACACCATACTCATGCCATAACAAAATAAACCTAATATCACGAACCTATTCAAAACCAGTCCGGCAGTTTCAAATGAGACCCAGGTTTCAGGAAAGATTAGTCTCCCCATTCCAGCTTTTAAAGACAATTGAGCGGCAACCGACAAGATTACGCTGGCTAAAATCATTAATAACGTAAGATAGCTCATAAAAGTTTGGCCAACAGGGTAATAACTAAAATAAAGCCAATAGTGACAAAACTCCCCTTGTTTTTAATTGAGAAAACAATCGGATCGTCATGCATTTCACCACGATTGGTTTTCAACCACATTCGTAAAAACCAATAAGCAAAAGCAGGTAATGTTGCCCATAACAATATTGGCATTGAATAATCTTGGCCTTCCATTGAGACTTGAACATAAAAGGCCATCAGTAACAATGAAATAAAAGCTGATGTAACACCAAAACTTTGCATCAAGTAATAATCATCAACCTGATAATCTCTTCCGGTGGCTTTATCTTTATTAACTTTAGATAATAACTTTAATTCGGCACACCGTTTGACCAGCGCCAAGCTGAAAAACGTAAACATGGAAAATGCTAACAACCAGAAAGACAGTACAACATTAATTACCATCGCTCCGGCGATAATACGGATAGTAAATAAACTGGCTAGTGATATTACATCAGCAATCACATAGCTTTTAAGAACAAAAGTATATAGAAGCGTCAGGATCAGATAAGCCAAAATAGATAATTGAAATGCAATATTGGTAAAAACAATTGCCCCAATCAAAGTGACAATAATCAAAACGGCTGCTAATAGGATTGCTTCGCGAATAGTTAACATACCTGAAGCAATAGGTCGCAGACATTTTCGGGGGTGTGCTCTGTCGGCATCTATATCAAGCAAATCATTTAATAAATAGGTTGCGGATGCGAGTAAAGAAAATAGAAGAAAGCCAATCATCGCATTCCCCCAAACAGCTGGTTCGAGATAAAGCGATGATACAAATACCGGTACAAAAATAAGTGTATTTTTTAGCCACTGGTGTACCCGCATGGCTTTTAAAGTAATTTTTAGTTTATTGACCTTTCTCTCAAATACACGTGTCACTGGTCTTTTTTTTGATAATCGTAACGCTGACGCTGTGGGGTTAACTAAAAAGGATTCATCAGACTTATCAAATAGGCAAAAATCAAATGTCTCATTGCCTGCGTAGGCAAACGTTGGAGAAACTTCCAGGCAGTGTTTTAATTTGTTCTCGCCTTTCATGTTAAACGTGGCTGATGTGGCCAACACACCATCAAAAATACCCAGATGCTCAGCAATAGCATCCGCATGATTTTGATGACTAGCCGTTGCCAAAAATAGCTTTCTACCCCGTTCACGCTGCTCTTTGAGAAACACCAGGAAGTCATGGTTATAAGGAAGTGTGGCAGCATTAGCTTCTACTCGCTCAGCAAGCTTGTGTTTTAAATTCGCCTTACCTTTAGTTAACCAGCCGATTAATAAGAAAATATTTAATGGGTTTTGTTTTAAAAACTTTAAACTGACTTCTAACAACAGGTCTGTATAAATAAGTGTTCCATCCAAGTCCACAAAAAGTGGGGACATGTCCTTATCGTCAATCATATAAAAGATTCTCTGTTTTACTCGTTAATCATTTTACGTCTACAATAAACTAATGAATTTATTAGACAGGGACGTAGCTGAGTGATGAAAGATACATTGTTGACACAGTATGCAAAAAACACCTTATACATTGTTCTGATTGCATTCGCATTACGCCTTCTTTGGCTTTTACTAATCCCTGTCATACCAGTGTCTGATTCGGTAATGTACCACGAATTTGCCAAGAGTATTAGTAGTGGGAACGGCTATGCTTTTCCGGCAGGAAACCTCACGGCTTATTGGCCCGTGGGTACCCCAGCTATTTATGCTTTCCTTTACACACTTTTTGGCGAGTCATTCATCGTCATAGCTGTATTCAACGTAGTAGTTGGCTTATTAACACTTGTCTTAATGATGCAACTTGCACGGCTCTGGTTTAATGAACCAACAGCCTATATTGTTGGTATCCTCTACGCAATATGGCCTTCTCAAATTCAGTTCACTACGATTTTAGCAAGTGAAACCATATTCAATGTCTTTATTTTGCTCGGTTTATTTTTCTGGTATCGACCACAATCGAACACGCTTTCTAATTGGATTATTGGTACTATCTTTTTTGTTGCAGCAACATATGTCCGTCCAATAGCATTATTAGTACCTTTTATCCTAATTGGATTAAGCTTTTTACGTGGGTTTGATTTTAAACAATTGTTTAGTTCGTCCATAGTTACCGTGATCACAATGACTATTTTGATTGCGCCATGGGCAGCACGAAACCATGATTTATTTGGTGAATTTGTTCTGATTTCAACCAACGGCGGCCCGGTTTTCTGGATGGGTAACAATCCTGATTCCACAGGTGAATACATGCCACTGCCAGAAAACCTGAAATTTGATTCAGAAACGGAGCGAGCTGATTACTTTAAATCTGAAGCCATAAAACATATCAAACAAGAGCCAGGTATTTTTGCGAAGAGATTAGTAAAACGATTTGTCGACTATTACCGTTCTGAAAATATTGGTGTGAACTGGAATATTGAGGGCATAAAACAACAAGGACTGGATAAAACAGTACTGCCGCTAAAATTGATCAGCTCAGGTTATTGGGTGTTATTGGTATTGTTGGCTGTCTATGGAGGTATAGGATTAATTCGGTCAGAGGGGTTTTATAATGCAATAACTGCCACTCCCATTATTGCTTTAATTGGCTACAATACAGCCCTACATACCATTATTGCCTCTGGGGACCGTTATCATTTTCCAATCATCCCATTTATAGGTTTATTAGCTGCTTACGCGTTATTCAGAATAAAGAATAGGGTGCAAACATAGATTGAGCTACTTATATTCGATTAAATTACCCTGCTTGCCATATGCATAATTTTTTAGAAAAGTTGTAACACCCATAAACTGAGGCCATTTACCAACGACATTTGATGTTGCATAAATGAGTCCAAGGTAAAACGAGTCGAGTTTACTTTTATATTGAAAAGCTAAACGTAAAATTTGGAAGGGATATATAAGCCACAAGCTTATGAAATCGTCTTCAATAATAGTTAAAAGAATAATGATAAGTGGAATTAAAACTGCCCAGACAACAATACTTCGGGTTTCTTTTTTTCGAAACTTTTCGGACTCATGACCATGTAAAGCATAACTCTCAGCATAAGCATGCCCTGCCCTTACATTACGTTTCCACCACTGACCAAAACGGGTCATATCAGCATCATGTAACGTCATTTCAGCATCTAATCGCATGATTTTCCAACCGAGTTGACGCATGCGATAACACATTTCCGGCTCTTCGCCTGCAATTAAATTTTCTCGATATCCTTCTACTGCACTAAGTGCAGTCAAACGGAATAATGCATCACCACCACATGCTTTAGTTTCTCCAATAGGAGTATCCCATTCGATATCACACAACTCATTATAAATACTTGCCTCAGGATATCGTTCACGACGACGTCCACAAACAGCAGCAAAATCCGGATGACTATCCAAAAAATCTTTGGCTTTTGTTATCCATCCAGACTGTACCTCGCAGTCCCCATCGACGAAGTGAATGTAATCAATAGATGAATAATTCTCTACCAATGCAGCTAAGCCGGCATTCCTTGCCCGAGCAGCAGTAAAGGTTTGTGTCATATCCAATGACACCACTATTACGCCTAATGATTGAGCAAGTTCGACACTGCCATCTGTAGAACCTGAATCTACATAGATAATATGATCAAGCAAATTAACTAATGAATTTAGACACTGCCTTAAACGTTCGCCCTCATTTCGGCCAATAACAACAGCAGCAATCTTTAGATAATCATGAGAATGGATATTTTGTGTATACACTTCATTCATTTTCTGGTGGAACCAATAACTTTTGCAGGTATGCCCGCTACGATGGCGTATGCCGGTACATCTTTGATCACCACGGCATTAGCACCGATGAGAGCATGCTCCCCAATTGTAATATTGCCTATAATCTTTGCCCCAGCTCCAATATCAACATGTCCGCCTATCATGGGTGCATCAGGATCGCCACGCTTCACACCAATAGTAACCTGTTGATGTATAAGACAATTAACACCAATCACGCTTGAAGGATGTATCACTATCCCGTTGGGATGAGGAATCGACAAACCACCACCCAGCTTACCGTTAAGTGGAATATCAGCACTCGTTATCACGGACCAAAAGCGGTGCCGCAGTACTGCCAGACGCTTGAGAAAAGTAGACCAAGCTGATCCACTCTGGTTATGACGATCATAGTCTCTAATTGATTTCAACAGTTTCCGATTTGGCATCCAAAACTGTGTTATTTTTTCTCTACTCCATTCAGGGACTTCAGAAGAAATACCCGTTAGATCATTATTCATGAAATTCTCTCCGGCAAGTATGCGATAGCATTTTCACGAAACGTAGCTGTTTTGAATTCCTGCCCAAGGATTTTGCTGAGATTGGCTAAGTCTTCATTAAAAACTTGGTTCAGCTCATCAAGTTTTGCAGGAGATATCACAGGTTTTTTTCGCATGGACAGAAATTCCCTGACCCGCATTCTGAATTTTTTGGGAATAAGCCTTCTTCTTAGCTCTGTCATAACAGCTGATTCAACCAATAGGTTATAGCCATTAAAGCGCCTAACCCTTTGACTAGAAACGTTTTGTTCAACCAGGCCTTCCTGCCACTTTACCCGATGAGGAGCTATCCCCAAAAATTTCGCAACTCTTTCCAACTCAGATTGAGGTCTGATACGTAAAGCTTCGTTAAATACAAACAGAATATTGTCACGTCCATAGGTATCAATGTAAGGCTGAATTTGATAGGCGTAACGGCTGTAATTCACAAGTTCATCATATCGTTCTATCGCCTCATTGATATCACAGCGAAATACATTCTGAGACCACTGATGAATATAATGCGAAATCAAGCGCTCAACAGGATGTCTTAATACGTATATCAATTTGATTTTAGGTAATTCTGATTTCATCCGTCTGATTGTATCCGGATAGTCTGGCAACTTGGTGTAATGCGTACTGGACTCACCACAAAGCTGATTTGGCTCTGCATTGCTGAAAAGGTTCAGGTACCAATCTCGCCCCCGGGAAAATACTTCATCGTCGCTGAAATAAAATGGCTCCTTGGGTGTGGACATAAAAAAATCCGGTTGAAGTGCAAGTTGTTCATGCAACGTACTCGTCGCACTTTTCATTGCACCAATAATAATGAAATCAGGCTTTCTTGTAGTCATTTGGGTGGGTGTACTTTTTAAGTGGTTTAAAAAAGTTTGTCCAAATATCCTGCCATTGCTTCTCAGAGATATCTGGTATGTAGTTGGAGGAAACCAGACTTCTCACTCTAGAAATCACTGCCCCCGAAGTCCACAACATATTGGCTAGAAAAAGTCCTGAGTGTCCATACATCTGATAAAAATAACGGTTTCTGGATTCAAAATAGTAAAGTGGTAAACGTTTTCTGAGACGCGTTTGTTCTTTTACTGGAGAGCTGCCGCCACGAAGGTGCACGACATGTGCATCGGGATTATTGAGGATTTTCCAGCCAGCCTTCCTAACTCGATGACAAAATTCAGCATCTTCAAAATACATAAAGAAACCATCATCCAATAGTCCCACCTGTTCAAATACTTCCCTTCGGATCAACACACAGGCAAAGCTGGTCCAATCTGAATAGCTGATCGTGTTTTCCAGTGGCTTTGCCACTAAATAGGTATTTAACCATTTGCTGAAGATACCGGTTTTCGCCGCAGATAAGAATTCACTGACTGGCGTGTGCATGTTGAAACAGCTTTGTTGAGGTTTACCATCCAGCCATTCCAGTCTTGGACTAACAATACCAACTGATTCATTGGCCTTAATCGTTTTAAGTAAAATTTCGATAGCACCCTTGCGAACAACTGTATCGCTATTCAATAACAAGTAATAACTTGCATCTTTGTATGAAATACCAAGATTGTTACCAAAGGCAAAACCACCATTTAGTTCTGAAGAAATCAGCTGTATTTGTTCAGCATTATTTTTAACAATCCATGACTGAATTTGTTTTGCAGAGTCGTCCCCTGAATCATTATCAACCACAACTGCGTGGATATTTTTCCCAGAGATTTCAGGCAAAAGCGAAGCCAGGCAATCACAGGTCATTTTCGGTGTTTTATAGTTGATGATGACAATCATCAAATCAATTTCTGAGGTCATGACTGTGACAACTTTTCGTCTACTTTTTCGACCAGTTTACGAATAAAACTCTGCTGCCGCTCTTCTGAAAAAAGATCTTTAAGATATTCTATTGATGTCAAATCAAGCGTTTCTTTATCTGCATCAAACCGCTCAACAGCGGCGAGCGTTTTTCTAACGAAATCTTTAATGTCCCCACAATAAACTTCTTCAAAGCAAGGCAAATGAAAATATTCTTTATTAGCTTCGCCAGTGTAACCAATTACTCTGTTTCCTGACATTGCCGCCATCGCTGGTGGCATCGCCAACCCCTCAAACTCACTGAATGATAGAAAGATCTTTGATTCATAAAAGATATCGTAGACTTCTTGTTCCGTTACACCATCAATAGCTTTAATTGACCAGTTAGCCGGTAATTTATCACTGAGGAAAAGCAGCACAAGCGCACTGTGTTTACCCAATTTTCTGGGCATATAGGTAATTAAGTTCTTTTTTTCTTTAATCGGTTGGTATTTTGCCTTGTTTATTACAAAATAAGATCGGATTATTTTTTCGGAAAGTTCTGGAAATATAGTATTGATATTGTCAATTGTATCGTTTGAGTTTCCAATGATGATTTCAGCTCTTTCATAAGCTTTTTTTAATTCATCAAAACTAACAATTTTGGCCATTATTTCAACACCAATCGAATAGCCATTTTGAACATGAATCCCATATTTAATACCTAGCTCCTTTAGTTTGGGAGCGTATCGTGCAACCATTATTTCAGGAATCAAAACAAAATCACTTCTCGCATTAAGACTGCAGTCTCTTCTGAAATGTGAGTTATGAACAAATTTCTCGATATTGTGGAGAGGATTAAGAGGATAAAGTACTTGTGATTCAATACCATTGAGATTTATTTTGTTTATTGTATCCGAATGGTGATGAGCAACAATACTTCCACCAGCAGGGTGCTTCTGGACTGGAAGAATAAAGATTACATTCTTTTTTTCTGGAGTTTCTTTAGCCAACTTGAAAGGAAAAAACAGCTCAGACTTTATTAATTTAAATCTTGAAATCAGTCTTTCAGTTTTCAACAGTATTTTTCTCATTTATACAGTTTCCAGTTGTAGAGGTTTTAAACATTAAGAATAAAAAGTCGAAAACATATACGTGGTCGGTAAAAAAACAGAACACTCTTAATCACCTATTCGAAAAGCACTAAGACTTCTATAAACTATAGTTAACTTTATTAACTTGCCATTCTCTAAGAATCTTTTTATATCTTCCAAATAACGCACCTATAACCAGCCAATATAATGGGTGAAGAGATGAATTAGGCATTTGATCCAGTAATATCAAAGCAACAACAAGACTGTGGACAGACATTAGATATTGTTTATTTTTCTCATCCTCACTTCCACGTAGATATTTTTGTGTTCTGTATGCAAGGTATATAGCCATCACTACGAAATAAAATAATGTAATAAATCGTAACCACCCCCCCGTACCAAGTGTAATAATCCAATTACCGTCAGTTACACTCAAATCTGCACCCGTTTCTGGATCATAAACACGGTTACGGCCCCAGGAACCCCAACCAAATTCAGGCTTTTTCAATGCGTGCTCTAATAGCGTATTTTCATGTTCAAACCTAAAATTAAGAGATTGAGCACGTTCCGGACTCAATGACTCGGCAGTATTTACAATTTCCTGATGTGGGAAAATCCCGATACTGGAAGTAATCGGATAAGTCAAAAAGATGGTAGCGATGCCAACAGAAGCCAGATGTATTTTTCGTGGAGAAAATAAACTAATCATTGTTATTGCAATTAACGTATATGCAATTGCCCCATAACTTTTCTGAAGTACAATTGTTACGAATAAGGCTAATAAAAGAAGTCTATTATCAAAGCGCCAAGCCCGTATTTGTGCTTTATGTAAAGCAAAGAGACAGGCAAAACCTGCGGCTAGAAACGTTGCTACGACTAATCCATGCCCAAGGAATACAACAGCTCTGAAACCACCCTCTCGATACTGTTGTAAAAAAGAGTGTGGAAAATATCCATAGATGGTTGAATGTAACTGTGGACTCATTCTGATTTCATACAAAACTGGTATCGAATATAAGACCGCTGCAATTGCCATGAGTCTGAGCAGCAAAATTTGTTTATCATAAGTATTAAAATATGCCACCCCTAATAAAAACGGGAAAAAATTCAAGAACTCGATGCCAGACTGCGATAGTCCATCATAAAGACTCAATCCCTGTATAAAGAGATAGCGTTCCTGATTCGTAATGCTGGTCATAAAAGGTGACACAATCAAGGCCATTAAGACAAGTTTGTGCCAGCCTTTTAGTTCCTTGAAACCTGTAGGTTGGTTTGTAATTATCAGATATATCAACAAAACCAAGGAGGTAAGGGTATATTTATTGAGTGGCGGAATTACAGGAAAATCAACTTCAAACCCGGCTGGCAGAATCAAATATGCAATTAAAAGAGACAGTAGAATACCCTTCGCCGTACCGAAACGTTTGAGTAAAAAAAACATAAACAGTGGCCAGGAAAGCAGTGAGATATAAGCAATTACATTTGGCAAAATAGAATTCTTTTTTTGCTATTATTTCAAACCATGCTGAAGTGTAAGGCTCAAGCCCCGCTCAATCGGTGTTTGTGGAACCCAGCCGAGTGATTGTTTAGCTAACTGGTTATCCAGAATCACTTCCGGTATATCAAAGCTTCGTTTTGATTGATAAACGACTTCAACCGCTTCACCTTTGTACTTTTCAATCATATTGATGATTTGATTCAGTGAATATCCTGCACCACTTGAAATATTGACAGGACCAATCTCCTGGCCTTTCATGGCAGCAAGACATGCCGTAACAACATCGTCTATGTATACGTAATCCCTAACGACACTTCCATTACCCCACACTATGATGGGCTGTCCATCATTTATTTTGTCAATACATGTCCCAATAAAACCTTGCACACCTTTATGTGTTTGCCCGGGTCCATATGGATTTGAAGGTCTTAAAATAGTGGCATCAAGCTGATAAAGTTCGGAGTACATTAAAAGGTACTTTTCGATAGCAAGTTTTACAATGCCGTAACTACAGGTCGGGTTAGTAGGATGATTTTCTGTAATTGGCAAACTTTTAGGTGTGCCATAAACAGTACCTCCTGAGGAGAGATAAACGATACGCTTGACGTCAGCGTTACGCATTAATTCTAGAAGCTTTACCGTGTTGACCAGATTACTCTCAATGTCATGAACAGGATTTTTATTAGAAGTAGCAGGTACTGATGTACTAATCAGATGAAAAATAATATCTACGCCGCTCATTGCCTCTGTAAGGCTCATAACATCTACAAAATCCGCCTGGACAACTTCATTAATGTCTGGAAATTGTTGTCTGACAGCTTCGACATTTCGATCGAAAACTTTAACCTGATGCCCTTGACTTAGTAGGCCACCAACAAGTGCACTGCCAATAAAACCACTCCCACCTAGCACTAGCACTTTCATTGTTTCTCACCTATCCTTGTCATTAATGCATCTGTTCGACGCTTTCCAACATTATGCCACAAGAAATACTCCGATCGTTCATAAGCTGCCAATGATAATTCCCGCCGTTTTGAAGGCTGCTGAGCAAGAGATAAAAGTGTTGAAATCCAAGCCATTTTATCATGTGGCTCTAATATGTAACCTTCAATACCATGCCGAATGACCCCCTCACCTCCCATAGGTGAGACTATACAAGGTAATCCTGCGCCAATTGCGAGATATGTCACCAGAGGGCTTCCCTCTTCAAGGCTCGGCAACAGGAATACATCAGCCTTTTTGTAAAATTGATCTATATTATTTGTGAAATTAATAAATTCAAATTGAGGATCATCACGATAGGGCCTCACAATATGCTCAATTGCCGGGTCAATGGTGCCGATGATGACCAGCTTACCGTTCAAATGAGCATCTCTCCAATACTCAAGTAAAAGGTGGATACCTTTCCTTATAATACCGCTCCCAACAAAAAGCCCATTAAGCTCATCAGTTCGCAAATTATTTTTTTCTGGGTAATGACGCTGATGCTCACCCAGACCATAAGAGGTCTCGATTAACTTTTGGGCGTCAATACCATTATCCAGCATGGATTTGGTGACATTCGGGCTTGGACAGAAAATGTAATCTGATATTGACACCTTCAAATTTTCATCTTGGATACTATCGTCTGTAATTAAATGTATATCAGATAGACCTAGCCCTATCGCCTCATTGTTAAGTATATTCCTTGCTGCAACTTGGTGGCAGTTAATACTCTCCATAACAATAGTTTTGCCTAAAGATTTAGCATAACGGTATGATTCTACTGAACATGCCGGCCATAAATAAACCATATCGTAATGGGGGAGCAACTTTTTGAAAATATTTTCTGTTTTGGTAGATAAATATTTATAACCTAAAAATTTTAGGTATAACTTATAAAAAAATTCACTATCAAAAGCATGTTTAATTTTGTCTGAATGATGAATTAAATCTGAACGCAAGGAAAATATTTTTGATTCAATATTTGATGAGTTCATTGATATTGCCAAAGAAGTCGCAGCATATCCAATCCCATAAGATTTAATATGTTGCGGAAGATAAGTCAATATTTTAAGACTATCCATTTTTTAATTATTACCTTCATAAAATTATTTGAGACTTATCGTCCAATCACTTTTTTTAATATTAAACTTGGTATTGCAGCGTAATTACCGACAGCCCAATTAAGACGCAATGAATTGTTGTTGGTCCAGGGAAATTTATTAACAATTATTTTATCCATTAACTCCCAATTTATTGAAGAGCCATTTTTCATTCCTTTTACAATGGCATGGAAATGTGTGTCGCTCCTTGTCTCAAATCGGATAGTACTGTAGTGGTATACTTTTGGGGACTTGCCGCCATACCCTTTTTGCAACCCAATTAACATATTCCATTCAGGACTTAATCCTTTAACATTTATGTCGGCTTGGCGAATTGCCTCGTGCATTGGTGGTTGATCTTTATGCAAACCTAAAGCACTATTTTGTTGCCAAAGCGAATGCCACAGTACAAAAAAATCTCTCACTTTAGAAGTGTCCTTCACAAACATAACACCTGAATTAAAGTATTTTTTAGGTAACGGCCAATGCATCTTGTCAAAGATTTCGCGCTCATAATCGTAAAAAATAAATTTTTCTGGGGGAAGGTTATGATCGTAAACCATCGCAATATCTTCATCACAACCAAACACAGAACTAAGATCAGCTATCGGAATAGCATCAATATCCACATACAAATAATCCCCTTTTATGAAAGAGCGTAATTGTGTTTTGATCATTCGACTAGTGAATGCATTATTTTTACCATGAACATCAACTACTTGTAATCTATCCACTGAATCAATTATTGTTTTTCTAAAACCATGCAATCCATCATATGTTTTACGATCAACTACAAGCTCAATCATTAACTTTGGTGAGTATTTTCTGGCACATGCGATTGAAAGTATTGCCATCTCGGTGTAGTGATCTAGTTCATCACTCACCAACACATAAACGATTTTATTTTGATCATTCGTAGCCATTTTTATCTCTAATTTTTTCAGTTTTTTTTGAATATCACTTAACTAGTTCAATTTTAATAACGTAGTTTACTTAATATATTGTCACCGGAAAATCTAATGGCATTATAAAAATTATTTAAGAACGTCTTTAAAATTCTTTGTAGTCTACAATAATTGGTATATCGGCTGTGGCAGTTAGAATCATTAAGTAAATTAATATTAAATTCTCTAGTGGTTAGCTAATTGCAGAATATGGTTTAGACAGAAATTTCCATTTTCTGGTACTAATCCATCATTAAATTGATGTTGTCTTTTTTAAGTTTAAGAATTCATTCAGTAGTTGATCAGAGTGCTGATTGCTTCGCTAAGTCATGTATAAATGGAGCTCGGTGCTATACATATTTCAGGGGCCGAAATAATCTTTCCATTTAAGCATTATCCCAACAAATTTCTAGCCGATTATGATTTCTATGATTTGATAGCGTCAAGTTGTCAAAATTTGCGTGGGCAGTATGCGCTAAACGGATTATGTAGAATAAAACATATTGCCGCCTAACTCTTGTTTCAATCCATGTCATTATACAGTCCCGTCAAATCAGCATCTGAAATTGTCGAGATCGCCCAATCGATGTCATTTTTTGTATATAAATCCATTACAACTAGCAGCTTCGGCCAAGTATTACCTGTCCTAATATAAGTGATGCTGCCAAACTAAAATTACTAGCCACTCCCAGCATCAATCACTGTATTCAACACGCACTGCATATAGAGACGCTATATTTTTGACTACTGTAGGAATGCTCAGCGGGATGTATGAATTTCAGTCAAAAAATTAAATCTAACAAATGACTTCGGAATACCACCAATAGCTCCATTTAACGAAAACCTACAAGCGCTCAAATGCGATCCTACAACTTTTAGTGAAAAGATTATTCATCTTGGTGCGTAATTGTATTCGGGGGAGTTAGGCTAACTGAAATCTTGATGTCGGACTTAAATATACATACCCTCATTAAACTCGAGTAAATCAATGTCAACGTGCAAAACCCTCTCAACTGGTCTCAACGCATTGAACTGAGCCCGATTGATATAAAATATTTTTTAATGATGGTATAACTCACAACACTTTGTTCAGCTTTAAAATGTTTCACCCGTTGACAGAGAGCAGATTCAACCACTTCCAGTACTCGATACGATTCAGGAATGCTGTAATTTTGGTCAACATGCCAACTGCCATTGTCACGTTTGTATTCATGAGTAAAACTTCAATATTTATTTTGTCATATCAGCACAAGCAGAAGAATATTATCATCGGAAATAGCGTTTAGGCTGTTGAATCACATGGGGTATTACATATAATTGACACAGTCAAATTTAGAAATTGTATATGTGCCATCTAGGCACTTACTGAAACTAGTTTAAACCTATAATTTTGACCTGAGGATAGGTTTAATAGCATTACATGGATTCTTTCTACAGCTTAGCGTATTCTTGGGGTTGGATTTTCACATAAAAATTCCTGTATATGTAACTACCATTAAGTTGAGAAATAATCTGAGCTGTACTGGCTTTGATACAATTCATAGAATGATGATAAATTTAAAGGCTTTGTGAATTCTGAAAAA